>JACCDX011529693.1_pt1 | contig 127084 bp, 132 predicted proteins | sample 7449681 | NCBI WGS metagenome assembly JACCDX01 (sample SAMN15323450, study PRJNA562643) | freshwater metagenome | isolation source: river surface water | place: USA:Blue River Watershed | collected 2017-08-18
AGATATTATTAAATACTTCACCTGTAAGTTCGGAACCATTTGCAACTAAAAGCTTAATCATATCCAATGATTGTGCTTTGTTTATTATAGCATCTGACTTACTTCTTAAGTTTGGAGAGCCTCCTAAGTCAAGAACAACTTTAGCTTTTGCTAAATCATCTTCTTCAACCGCATGTAAAAGAGCAACACAATTATCTTTATTAATATTAGCACCATCTTCCTTTACATATTTAGTAATTTGTTCAACAGATAAACCTTTCTTAACAATTTCTCTTTCAGCTATTTTTGCTCTTTGTCTTCTATCAATTTCTTCTTGAGTCATTGGTTTTAGTTCAGCAAAAAGATCGTCTTTTATACCATACTCAGCTTCCCATTTTTTGAGAAGCCCCTTAATTGAACTAGAAATACCAGCATCATCTTTAGCGTGGCAGGCTCTAATTCTTTGACCAGGTTCTATAGTAATTCCTATTGTTGAGTAATTATCATATTGTGGTATGTTAAAATTGTAGATATAATATTGTTTGTTATTATGAGCACCAACATAGTTTTCCCACTGAGATGAATAATCTTTGATACAATGTCTTGTATGACCATTTAAGAATTGATTAGCTTGAAATGACTTAACCTCGATAATAAGTATACCATTTTCTTCATAAACTACATCATTACCTAAAAATCCATACTTATCATTACAAGAGTTTAATTTATCATAAAACGCAAGTATTGTTTCATTTTCAGATGACTTCAAATAGTTCTGAGCTGCTTTGATAAATTCTCTAATGTTTTTATATCTTACAAGTGGACCAAAATATCTTTTATCACCTTTCTTATAAGCTTTACCATGTATTACTTGATCAGAATCAATAGTTCTAACTTCACCAAAGAATGACTTCCAAAGTTTATCTTTCTTAGCTTCATCTTTACCACCTAACTCATCAAATCCTCTACACACCTCGGCAAATTGAGTTTTAATAACTTCAGGTGAATCATTATAGTCTTTTTTCAAAACTGGTGTAAGTTTATCATATACTTTTTTAATTTTCTTATAATCTTCAAGAGTATCTAATCCATCGACAAGTTTTTCACAATTGTTTGGTATAGAAGTATCAATAAAGTTATGGTCAAATTTCTTTGGAAGTTTTTCTAATAAACCTTGATAATCAATTAACTTAGCTAAAATATTAGTTGGTTCTTTAGTTTCATTATCAACTTTAGTAAATAAATCCTCCATTGGAACCATCTCAACAAAATAAAAATATGTGAATGGATAAGTCCAACCTATATACTTTTGACCTAGATATTCTCTAATTTTAAGAAAGTCTGGATCTCTTTCAATACTTCTTACTTGGTCATCAGAAAGTCTAAGAGTTCTAAGCTTTTGCTTAATTTCCTCTTGTTGCTCTGGTGTAAAATCACCAAGTGTTAGACTTCTCTTTTCTTTATGGTCTAACTGAGCCTTTAATTCACCTTCAATAAATCCTAACTCTTCAGCGGCTTTTCTAAGAAGCTCTCTTTCTTTAAGATATTTCTTTGCCTTGTCCAAATTTTCATTTATTGGTAAATCATTAACAAATTGATTATATTTGAATAGTTTCATTTATTATTTATTATTTCTTCTTGTGTGAAAATTATGTGCTTCATTAATTCTCTTTAGTTCTCTTAGATATATTTCTTTACCTTCTTTTAGATATTGAGATAACAATTTAACTTTATCATAATCTCCTTCATCTAAAGCATCATCAATAAGATCTTGAATTTCTCTTTGAGTTAATTCTGAATAGTTTACATCTGTTGATTGACTTGGAACTTCTTCCTCGCCATACAATGCTTGCTTAATTATAGCATCAATTTCAGACTCTTCATCTTCTACTGGTTCTTGTTGACTATATTTTGATTCTTCTTCTCTTTCTTTTTGTTGTCTTTCCCACTCTTCAATTTCAGCAGCATATGATTCGATATCATCAACAATGTAATCTATGATTTTTTTAATTTCTCTTTTTGCTAAAGATGTATCAAATTTTGAATCATCGATAACCCAATCCGTTCCTTGTAAATCAAATACTGAAAATATACTTTTCATAATTTCCAAGAATTGTTTATCAGTTCTAGCAACTTCAGCTTTCTTTTCTAAATATTCTTTATACTCTGGTTTTGAAGATTTAGCCTCATCCATTGCTCTTTCTTTATCAAGTGATAAGATTGTAAATACTCTCGCATCTAATCTCTTATATCTACTTGATTCTGGAAACTTATTTACAAATTGTAATAACATTTGAAGTGCAGGTGGTCCGTATCTAAAATCTTGAGCCTCATCAGTGAAAGATGATGTAGCCTTTTTAATAATCTTAGCAGTTTCTTTATCCTTTTTGATAGCACCTGATTGTAAAAATAAGTAAATACCTTTAATTGACTCATGAATCAACATTGGAAAATCAACACCAACTGCATGAATAGTAATTTTTGTAGCTTCTTTCTCTAAAAGTAATTTAATATCATAGAAGTTACCAGAATGGCTTTCCCATTTTACTTGGCAAGCACCAGCCATACCAATAGGCATATTCTTCATCATAGCCGACTTTCTATTAATAGGTATAATCCAATCCATTTTATCTGCTATGTCAGACATTCTTACCCAACATTGAAGAATTTGAGCCGATGTTTCACCAAATATCTTTGTTAATTCTCTTGAAACTAAATCAGAATATCTAATAATATCTTTTGTAGACTTTCCAGCCGCCTGAGTAATCATGTTTAGCATCTTCTTTTTATCTATAGCATCAACTAAATCAGTACCTGGTACAGGTTCACCCTCTTCGGCATGTTGTCTTCTTTCTTCCTCAGATCTTTCTTCGTCTTCTTTTTTTCTTTTCTCTTCGTCTTTTTTGTCTTGTTCTTCTTGCTCTTCTTCAGTAGGTTGTTTAGCTTGTTGAGAAACATTAGTTATATCACTGATTTTAGAAGTTACCTGACCAGGTTGAACCAGCTCTATCTTGAACTCAATAGGTTTAATAGATGAATCAAGTATATCACCAAACTCTTCTCTTACTACTTTTTCAGCTAACTTTTGTAGCTTTTCAACTCTTTCATTAACATCTTGCTGAGAAAGTCTTTGACCATTTGGTCCAGTTGTTAGAAGTTGAATAGATTCTCTCATTTTTGATTCAAACTCTGGATAAACAGTTCTCATTTGACTCTCATCATCTGGTCTTACACCTAAAGAGGCTCTTGCTTCTTGATCAGCCTTTGACATAAAATCAGAAGGAATACCTTTATTACTTCTTAAATCTACTTCTTCTTTTAGAAAATCTTTAAAATTCTTCATATAATTAAATAATTTATTCGAAATATTTATCTATGTCTTTCTTTTCGTCAGCAGGTAAATCCTTATAGATATTAGATAATCTGTCGATTACTTGTTGAGCCGATTCTTCTGATGAAATTTCAGGTTCAACAACAGGCTTAGAAATAGATTTAGTGATAGGAGCTTCTGCAACTAATTTTTCAGAAACGAAACTATCAAACTTTTTAATTAATCCCATATATAAACTTATATTTTTACTCCATATATATTAATTTCTAATTCTTAAAAATGAAAATAAAACCAATTAAAACACTATACGATTACGAACAGGCTCAAAAATATTTAGAGTCGATATTTCATAAAGATCTAACAGATGATGAGTCTAATGATATTGCTGTTTTAGAAGTATTAATAGAAGATTTTGAAAGAAAAGGTGAAATTCAGAAAGAAAATGTTGTATTAGAACCCTTAATAGATTATGTTTATGATTTGGTGAATAATGCATCAAAATTTGAAAGTCCGGGGTTGCTTGAAAGAGGATTAAAACTTGGAGAAGAATATGGAGAACTTTCAGCAGAGATACTAAAACTTGTTGAATATAAAAGAACAAACGAAGATAAAAAAACAATTAAAAATAATATTCTTTTAGAATCAACTGATTGTTTGATAATGATATTTGATATAATGTCACAAATGGGTTTCACAAAAGATGAAATCTGTAGCATGGCTGAAAATCAAGTCAATAAATGGATGAAAAATATAGAAATAAAATAATATGAATACAGCATATGTTATCTTAAAAAAAGGATTTGAATACAACGATGAAGTTCATAGTCCTGTCGAAGGTGGAAACCCAGACTTAATTGTTTTTACAAAAGAAGAAGCAAAGATTAAAGTCAAAGAATTAAATTCTAAAGAATTTAAATCTTGTAATTTATCTGATTATTGTTATGACTTAGAAGATTTACTTCATGTAAGTGTCGATGAATATGAAAGCTTCAACGAGAGTCTAAATGAAAAGTATGGTAAACCAGAAGCTAAAAATAAATGGGAAACTTTTGAAGGTAGATTACACCCCATGGCAAATGAAGAGGAGTCAATAAAGTACGCAGATATGGTAAACTTTGACTTCTATGAAGTGGTCGAAACATCAATAGATATGTCATCATTTAGAAATAAACAACTTGTAGATATTTTAGGACAATCAAACTAATTTTCTCGTAAAGTATTTTAATCCCTGTAAATTTAATATATAGATTTATGGGGATTTATAATTTTAAAGAATTCATAACTGAAAGACTTGGTGCTGCTGAGTCTAGTTTAGTCTATGTTGATATTCTACAAAATAAAACATATCAAAAATTTATTAAATTCTTAGAATCATCCGAAAACACACTAGATGAAACATTAGATATTAAGTATAGATACTTAACACCCTACATAAAGAATAAAGAACTATATAAAGACTTTCCAGTTGTTGGATTTGAGCTTGTTTTAGAGTTTAGGAAAATGACACCTTCTAGATTCCAAACAACATATGATTATCCAGATTATGTAGCTATTGGTGGTTATGCATCTGGATTTGGTAATAAAAATTGGAAACACTATTCTAAAATAGTAAAGCCAATGAAAAAGATTACAGACTTAGGTCTTATCATACAACTAAGTGTAGGAATTGACTTTGATAAAAGAAATTTTGACATTAATAATCCAAGTAATAAGAAAGAACTAATTGATGGAATAACGTCAACTTTATATCATGAATTAAATCATTGCTATGAACACTATAAAAGAACAATGAGGTCTCCAAAAAGAGGCGAATATAGAAAACCAATATATGATAGGTCATTCAATACCGCATTAACATACTCTGAGAATAATATATGGAAATTTCCTAAACTAATTTGGCAAAAATGGACTTATGAGTTTCTAAACTATATTTATATGAGTGAGAGTCAAGAACTTAATGCAAATGTTCAAGAAATGCACTACTTTATAAATAAGTATCCTGAAAAAGATTTAAGTCAATTTAAAATATACAGAACGGCAGTTGAGATGGAAAAGTTTGATGCTGATCTTTTCTATAGTTCTTTAATAAGTCAAATATCGTCTCACAATAATTGGAGAGATATGGGTAATAGATTATTAGTAGGATGTAGAACAGAAGATGAAGTTGCTGATAAACTAAAAGAAATGTGGGTTTCTGTATATGAGAAAGAAGTAGCTGAGCAAAGAGGTAAGCCAATAATACCAATTGAAACCTTCAAAAAAATGAGTTGTAAACAATTTGTTGAATATTGGGGCAAACAATTTAACAAAAATGGTAGATACTTAAAAAGAAAAATTATAAAAATAAAAGGTGACTTACAAAATGAAAAAATTTAGTAAAATAATAGAATCAAATAATCAGAATTATTATAAGGTTGATGCAAAAATACAACTTATAGTTCCAGCCGAAAATGAAGGAGAGGCTGGTTATCTATCTGATTCTATACTATCGTCAGTTGAATATAACTATGACTATACAATTATAAATATTGATAAAACTGAAGAAAAAATTGAAGAATCATTTATAATTGAGTCAAAGTCAAAAATAAAATCAGAACTAAAAGGCAATGACTATCAAATGGTTTCTGGTATTATAGATATACTTAAAAAAGTAAAAGATAAGGACAATAGAATGGAAATAGCAAATGATATGGTATCACAATTCAAACGTGATAAAATTAAATTTGAATATGATAATTTTTTGAATTCCTTAAAATAATATATAAAACATAAAAATTAAAATAAAATATGAAAAAGTTTTCAGAATTTAAACCTGTTAAAAAGGTAAACGAAGCAGAAGCAAATCTGCCAAACTTTGATGATATGTCAAAAGAAGAACTTATTAAATTAATGAGTGTTAAGAAAGAACAACCAGAAGCTGAAAAAGAAGTCGAAGGTGAAAAAACAGAAGTTTCAGAAGAAACTGGTGATGTTTCTAAATTTATATCTAAATTATTAGAAAGTAGAGAGATGGCTCAAGTATATCACTGGACAGTTAAAGGTGATATGGGCTCTCATGCGGCACATTTAGCATTAGAAGCTTACTATGATGGAGTTATTGGTTTTATAGATGATATTGTTGAAATATATCAAGGACAATATGGTTTAATTGAAGGATATGATGTTATTGACACAACAGATGCAAAATCAAAAGATAAATTAGACTACTTCAAAGAAACAGTTGAGTTGGTTAAATCTGCTAGAAAATGTATTAAGTCTGAAGATACACACATTCATAACATAATAGATGAGCTTATAGCATTGCAATACAAAACAATATACAAGTTAACATACAATAAATAAAAGAAAAACCCACTTAAAAAGTGGGTTTTTTTATTTCTATAGTACCATAATAATTGGTATTTATAACTTTTTTAGAATATCTACTCATAATTGATTTATTTAGTAAAAATTCATCTTTAACATTTAAGCCTAAATCAAATATTTTATTAATTTTTCTTTTTCTGTTTATATTTTTAGAACCATATTCAACAACAACTTGAGATGTAGTCATTGGTATATAAGGAGCCCAAACATATCCTTGTTCTAAACTACTTGACTTATTTCCTAATAACATTAAATAAATTATTAATTTTAGACTTTCTATGTATCTTTCTTATCTCTCTCTTAAAAATTGAATTTAGAAAATCTGATCTTAAATCTTCTTCTCGGTGTTTCCATCCGTCTTGACCCCAACCTCTTGCAATTGACATAATCTATGAATTTTAATTTTTCTATTTTGAATTCTTTCAAATCTATATAAAGTATTAATAATAGATTCTCTTTTATCAAGTGGTATATTTTCCCAAATTGCCATAAAATTATATAATAAAATTAATTACTTGTTTTCAGTATACATGTACTTTCTACCGCTTTCGTTGTAATCTAAAAAGTTATTAACTATTGTATCAATCTTGTCACTACAATCGTCAGTATTTTTTTTAACAATCTGAAGAGCAGCAATAGAGTCATCTATTTGGTCATTACCTTTTGTAGATTCGCTTTTATAATTATTCAACTCATTTAATAGAGACTCAATATACTTTGACTTATCTGACATAATTGAAGCAAAGTCTTTTAACTCCTCAATCATTTCATTTACTCTTTCAGATGATATATCTACTTGTTCAGCTTCATTGAATCTTTTAATTTTCATAATAATGGTTTGATATTTTAATATATATATTTAATTATGAAACGTAAGAATAATCTAATTTTAGAATTCACCGAATTCAATCTACAAAGAATGAATCCAGATTCGGCTCAGGCATCGGTTCACGTTGATGATCCACAACTATCAATAAACGCATTTGATAAACATCAAGACGCAATCAGAGGTGCAATGTCTAGAATTAATGACATTCTTTACAATCTATCAGGAACAAGTGCCTATAGAAATCTAAGAAGTAAACTTTCGTTAGAACATCAAGATATTCAAAAAATGAAAATCTTGAGAATTGTAAAATCTAATCATATTTATTATGATGTTTATATAACATTCACTATAGATGACCATGAATATTGGGGAGTTGTTGAAAATGTACTTAGCCAAAGTCCTGAACTAACTTCTGAAGTTTTCAAAGATTTTGATTTATACCAAACAAAAGAATGGATTATTAAAATTAAAGGATTAGTAATTAAAGCCATTAAAACTTGGTTAAAACCAGAACCTGGCATGTACAGACTACTAAATGATGAAGTTATTTGTTATTCAACTGAGACCGGAAAACAACTTAGAATGGAAAAAGGTATTGAAGTTGAATTAGTTAGATCTCACGATAATAAAATTATAATTAAGCACGAGTCTGACTATTATAATCTAATAAATGATAATTTTATCTATTTTAATTGGTGGTTTGAAAAATTAGAAGACTAATTTTAAGCAAGTGGTCCACCACCACCGCCACCAGAAACGCTAAGTCCTAATCTGTAAGATTTTACTCTAAACGTTGGACCAGTTCCTGAGTTCCAAGTTAAACTTGATTTCTTAAATCTAACATAACCTGTCAATCCGGCTGGTAAAATAAAGCTAAAATTGGACTGAAAAGTCTTTATCGCACTATCACTACCACAATATCTTGAATATATCTGATCCGAGCCTATAAAAACCATTATATGAAAGTTACCACCACTTATATAATAAGCATTATCTAAATCATCACTAAAAAGATAGACAACTCTATCATATGTAGCGACAGATGCTATAGTAACACCAATAGTTGAAGTTGCTGTACCTGCAGTCATTTGAAATGTACCTATATTTTCTATACTAGGTCTAACCATTCTAATACCATCGTTTGTAACTGTCATTCTTTCAAGACCACCTGTAGAAATACCAATACCTGTAGCACCATATTTATAGAATCCACTTCCATTACTACCAGCAATACCAATAGTAAGAGTTGGTGTACCAATACTACCATCCGGAAGTGAAAGCTGATTCAATCCTGGATTATATCTTATACCAGTTGAATGAACTCTTAAAGGATTGTTACCAGATGTACTACTTACAAAAGTTACATAATTTGTAGCATTTGCTGTATTATTTGCAACAACCGATAAACTAGAGACAGAAGCAGTACCAACCGAAACCTGTGTAGGGTTTACATAAGTAGGTGATCCTGATCCACCAGAAAACAACCAACCGTTTGAACCATTTACTATTCTATTAATCGGTAAACTACCAACATTTAAGTTAGATCCATTTATATTACTTACTTGATAACCATCACCCACAAAAGATTGAGCAGTAACAGAGCCGTAATAAGCATCTAATTGAATTAAATCTACACCACCACCAACATCGTCAGTTTTAATTATATCACCATCTTGGTAAACAAAACTATTTGTTATTATATTAGACGATGAGAATCTCGGAATGTAAAATGCATTACCGGAACCAGCAATACCTGTTGCATTTTCAGAAACCCAAGCACCATTATACCAAACATATGGTATTCCATTTGATAAATCAAAAACTCTTAAACCTTCATACTTATAAGGTATAGCATTTCTTGCTGCTGATCCTGATGCAACTATTCTATTATCAATCGGTGCTGATACGTTTATTTGAAAACCATCTATAATTTGTATTGCCATATTGTATATATATTAAATTTTTAATACTTGAATTGATAATTTACCGAAGGTGGACCAATTTGTGAAACTCCATTCCATTGATAAACTTTAAATTGTTTGGATGCCCATAACCCAGTTGGAGAAGATAAAGTCAAAATTGAGGAAGAAAACGAGGAAGAAATTGTATTACCTAACTCATCAAAAATATTACTCAAAACAGGATAATCGCCATCGTATATAAAATAAAGATTTCCACTGCCAGTCACATCAACTAACTTATCAGATTTTGGCTCAACTATCTTGTTAAGTGATAATAATCCAGCAGTTGTCATTGTTGATAAATTACTAAATCCATAAAAATAAGGGTAAATTCCCTTTAATGTAACCGTTTGAGTAGATGATTGAGTACCATCACTAACAGATATAGAGAATGAATTTGTAGCACTTGTAACTGGTGTAATAACCACACCACTAGCAGAACCAGTAATAATTGTTTGACCTTGGTTTGTTATAGGTGGATAACTACTTGGTATCATGTATGACAATGAAGTAGTTAAAGTAGGTAGACTTCTCTTAGTTATAGTATAGTCTAGTCTAACAATAGGAGAAGAACCAACCTCAACATATCCAGATGAATAAGGAGCTCTAATTGAAATTGAACAAGCCGGTGGTAAATAAGGATAAACCATTCTTCTTAACATTTCAACAATTGACTCAGATGAAAAAGATTCTCCTAATTGAATATCACCTATTGTTATAGGACAAGCTCTACTATCAGTAAACTCTAAAGGATAACCATTTACATTAACAGGAGAGCCATAAATATTAGTAGCACTACCTGTAGTTCCAATATAATTACCAACCGAAAAAGACATTACATCCCAAATCATTTGACCATTATTCCAGGTTAAAACTTTTTCATTAGATGCTGTCGATGCTGAATATTGTATAGTTGGAAAAACAATATTATTGAAAGATACAGTACCATAATCACTTGTAAAGTTTATTAAAGAGTTTGTTCCACCATTAATTGACTCATTTACAATATCTAAAGAAAGCGCCGAATATGTTCCAACGCTTGTAATTATTTGTGATTGTATATATGGTGATGTTGAAAATAAAGAAGGAGTTGAACCAGAAAGAATTGTTACTCTTGTTCTATTATTAGAAACAGTATCTCTTTTTGTATTGTATAAAAAAACATCATCTACTCTATTAAGAATATTAGAAGTCATTATATCATGTGAAAGTTGATAAGAAGAAGTTGCTGAGTATGCTCTTTTTCCAAAATAAACTTTACTTTTAACGTCTTTATCTGAATAAATAGTATTACCACTATCAACACCTATATAATAAATATTTGACTGAGAAGCCAATGTCTGCTTAAATGCCGATGATGACCAAGCGGTAAGCATAGAATTTCTAATAACTTCTGGACTTATCTCCTTATCTGTATTATCATACAAAGCTGTCAAAACACTACTAAGATCAACAGATGTTGCACCTATTATATCATAAGTGGTTGCTTGTGTAGAGGTTGATGTATTGATACTAAATGTCATCATATATTAAAATATAAATTCAAAATTTCCAGAGCCGGTATAACTACAAGTAGCGATCGTTCTATATATTCTATAAAGTGGCATTGGCGTTGGCATATTTATAGCACCAACCGCACTAGGTTGAAAACCACTAGAATAAGTAAAGGCTGAAGTACTCAAAATAGTTGAATCATGTAGTATAAACCCATTTGGGTCTTTAATCTTTGTAAGTAAAGGAAATACAGAAGTAGGTATCATAAAGTAAACATATCCAGAACCATTTATGTTAAAAGACATAGACTGAGATAATCCAGTATAAGGATAAACATACCTAGTTGATGTATTAATAAGTGCTGTACTTTGTGTAGCTCTAAGATTAGCGGCTGGAGTACCAGGTGTATAAAAATCAATCTGAGTTGAGTCAAATCCATAAAACAAAGGATGTGTAAACAAAATAGATGACGTAGCACTATGTGAAAATGTAATTAAACTTTGATTATCACGAGCCGATAAAACATAACTTTGAGTTCCTGAAGTATTAGAATAAACAGGATATGAAAAAGTAGGACTAATACTACTACCAACAGCACCACTAAATGATAAACCTGAGTAGGTTGTACCACTTATATTATAACTACTTACTATATTTGAATATCTTATAATTGAGTAACTAAACAAAGCAGAATATGTCAATCCAGTTGAAAAATAATTAACACCATTTGTTGTAACACTTAATGATAAAGAAGGTGGTACATAAGGATATAAAATTTTTCTAATTACTTCAGATAAAGGCCAGTTCTGTCCGTTATAACTACCAGATGAGAATGAACTACCAATTTGAACACCTCCAATAGTTTGAGGAACAATATTACTATCAATAAACTCAAGAGAATTACCATTGTAATTATTTACACTTACAGTTCCGTAGATATTCAAAGGAGAACCTATTGTACCTATTGACGCTAAGCTAACAGTTGGTTCAGCCCATCTTAAAACACCATTTGGATAACTACCAGAATACTTTAATATTTTTCCATTAGAAGCGGACGCAGATGTTTCAGCCACACTTGGAAACAAAATACCATTAATAGCAACTCTACCAGTCGTACTATAAACGTTTATTGGACCAGAATATAAAGATGGGTTTACAAAATCTAAGCTTAAAGCACTACCAGAATTAACAACATCAGACTTTATATAGGGAGCATAATCATGTAAAGTAGAATTTGTTCCAGCTAATATAACAATAGATGTACTTTGAGTAAGATAACTATCTGGTTTGGTGTTATATATGTAAATATCGGAATTTGTATTGTTTAGTAGATTACTGGTCATTATATCTGTACCAGCAAAGTTTCTCTTACCTATAAGAATCTTCTGCTTAATATCTCTATTAGATGGATCACCGGAATCAATTCCTAAGTATTCAATATTTGCTTGACCAATAGTTTGCTTAAAAGCTGAATTAGCCCAGGTTGTTAGAAAAGCATCTCTTACATCTTTAGGTGATATTAGTTTTTGTGTATTGTCAGGTAAGTCTAACATAACACTATTAATATCTTGTTTTCTGAAAGCTTCTGTTGAAGTTCCAACATTTATACTATATGTAGCTGGCATTTAAATTCAGTTCTTTTTTTGTATATATTAAAAAAAGAAGACCAACTATTAATAAAAAAGTCAGATAAAAATCTGACTTTGTATTATAAAAATAAAAATTCCAATTTCATCAAATCTTTGACTTTTGCGGTTTTAAGATTAAGTTCTTCAAAATTTATTTTTTCATAACCAATTTCGTTTTCAGTCTCCATAAAACTTGACATATCAGAAGAAAAAGCCTCCATATTTTTAATATTAACACCACCTGGAATTGGATTACCTTGTTCATCTTTAGCCTGAATAACAACTCCACTTTCATCTTTCTCAGCATGCTTATTAATAATCATCTGTTCCATTTTATTTTTATCTTCTACTATTGAAGAAATTTCTTTGATAATTCTCATTAGTTTAAAAGCAACATTTGCATTTATATCAACATCTACTAACTTATTTAAAGAAGCGATTGTTTCATCATTTAATTGTGAGTTTCTTACTATGATTGACATTTTATTTAATTATTTTTTTTATTTTATATTTTATATTTTGTAAGTTGTTGCTTTTTCAATTCTTGATTTAATAATATCAAAATATTTATCTTCTTTTTCAATTATTTTATATTTTCTATTAGTTAAAATACAAGCATGTGCTGTTGTACCAGTACCACCAAAAGTATCTAATACAACATCTCCTTCATTTGTGTGTTTATTTACAATATCAACTATAAGTTGCAAAGGTTTTTGAGTAGGATGTTCATATCTCTCATTTCCATGACATATAGGATATTTATAAACTCCATTATCATAAACTGAGTTAAAAGTAGGTTTCTTACCTTTAACAAAAGTGAAAAAGTATTCGATAGCATTCGATAAGTAGTTTAATTTTGAATTCACAGGAACTGGATTAGTTTTTTGCCATTGACAAACTCTTGGCTGTTTGAATTTATACTTATCAGCCATAAATTTTATCTCTGAGGACTTCCATATATCATAAAATATAACTAAGGTTCCACCATCTTTAAGTATTCTATGATATTCTTTGAATAAAAAATCCCAATCTAACTCTTTTTTATCCCAATCACCAAAATCAATAGATATGTTGTACTTATTAATCATATCCGTGGAAGTATTATCGGAATGTATTTTAAAGTTTGAGTTTCTTGAAATTATATAAGGAGGGTCTATCAATATTAAATCAACCGATTTATCATCAATATTTTTAATTAAATCAAAACAATCACCTTGTAAAATCATCAAATTATATATTACCCAACATGACCTTCATAGAATAATATATACATAAAATATAACCATTAAAATGAACTTAGTAAATTTATTAAAAGGGTTATTAAATCTTCAAAAGAAAGTAGAGGTTAAGTCACTACCTTCACAAGGTTTATTCTATAGCGAGGACTTTGAAATCTCTATAAAAAAAGCGGATGTAGAAGATATAATAGAATATGAACATAACTATATCAAGGATGATTTAGGTGTAATAATTAATAAACTTAAAAAAATTGTTGAAAAAAATTCTATTTTCTCAAATGGTTATGAGTTCAACGATTTAAAGAGTATTGATATTGTTTTTCTATTTTTAGAAATAGTAAGATTTACTAAAGGTAAAGCGGTAAATTTAACCTATTTTGATGATGAATTAGGAAAAGAAAACATGATTGAATTTTCATCTAACTACTTTAACTACTTCAAACTTAATGAAGAGATGATGAAAAACTATGAAAAATCAACAAAAGAATTTATTATAGAAGATTTCAAATTCAGTCTTCCATCAATAGGTGTTGAGAATTGCATAACAAACTACTTAATAAGCAAATCAGACGACCATGATGCTGTTAAATATAATAATTATAATTATGACTTTATATTCTTTCTGGGAAATAAGAGAAGTATTAACTTCAAAGAAATAGAAAATCTAATTCAAATATTCAACGAGGATATAGAAATTGAAGACAGAAAAAAGATCAAAAAGATTGTAAAACTATTTCAACCTATACAAAGATATTCTCTGAAGAGAGGTAATAAAGTTATTGAAATAAACTCGAAGATAGACTTAGAAAAAATCTGGAAGTAATTTAATATATACCTTATGAAGCTTAAAAAGTATAGCGATTTTATTAAAGAATCTTTTGGAACATCTCAGGAGTATGCAGATTTCTTAACATCTAAGGCTATTTCAACTGACGTATTTAACGATAGTTTGTTTGATGTTAAACAATTTGCCAGAGTTAGCAATTACAGATATTTGATTGATTCAAAAGGACATGCCGTTAACAAAGAAATAGATGATAATGAAAAGTATAAAATACTTTACACCTGTCAGATTCAATATAGTTTGATTCCTGGTAAAAATGATTTTAATAAAGTTCTTGATAACTTAAATACTATTAAGATTTCTGTAGAAGAAATGATAGATAGAGTTGAGTCAGAAGGATTAAAAATTGAAAGTAACGAGTATTGGTTGGATAAAACAACTGGTCATGAAAGACTTGTTCATACATTTTCTATATCTTTTTTAGGCAATGAAATAAGTATAGAAGAATTAAAAAAATCTTATACTGATTATATAAATTTTCAAGATAAAGAATACTTAGAAGGTCTAAAAAGATTAAGACAAATCTATAAAGAAGATAATATAGACTTTGATAGATATATGGACACCAATGAAGATGGCGCATATGTTCAAATCGGAGTATTTATAGATGAAGACCTATATGGAGTAGCATCTTATAATAAAAATACTAAGGTATTCTCAATAGATGAGGATGAAATTGCTAATTCAATAGATGCTCATACTTTTAGAGACTAATAAAAAAACCCACTCATTGAGTGGGTTTTTAGTTTAATTAAAGCTTGATAGCCTTAATCTCATTGTAGAGAGCCTTCTTGTCAAGCTCCATCATTTTCATGATGTCAAACACCTTATCACTGAAACCAGCAAGTGCGAAGACGTTTTGTTCTGGAAACTGTAAAGTTCCAAGACCAGCAAGATCCCAAGAATAAACAAATGGATTAGCTCCAAATTTTTTCTTGTATTCAGCAAATTGGCGAGTTGGTGACTCATATCCAATCCAACCTTGCATATCAGACAAGATAATAACTCTATCATACTTCTTGTTGGCTTTCTCAAAGATAGAGCGGAAGTTTGTTCCACCACCTGAATATCTAAAAGAACTTCTAATAGTCAATACAGAATCCATTGGATTGTATTGCTTATACTGAGCATTTGTAGAAAAAGTCATAACATCGCAGTTATTAACTTTAGCCAAAATAGCACCAAATAGTGAAGCAATTTCAGATGGTTTACCACTCATTGAACCAGAAACATCCATAACAACAAGTGTTTCACCATCAAACTTAGGAACATTACAAACAGAAATATCCAATGCTTGATTGATAGCAACAAGAACATCACGAACTTCTTTAGAAGAACCTAACTTAGAAATTTCTTCATAAGCAGTTGAGAAACGGAATGGAAGAACTCTTGAGTTCCTAACCATCTTTTCGTCAACTAACAATTCACATGCTGACTTAACAGCAGATGGAGACTGAGTTATGATGTTTCTTAAGTTTCTAAGAAGAGCAAAGTAACCGATCTTTCTCGTAGTAATAAGTTCTTGCCAAGCATCAGCTTTTAATTTAGTCAAGTCTTCTTCAGACTCAGCCATTTGTCCGGCCTGAGACAACATAGACTCCCAAGTTTGAGTATTCTTCAACTCACCTTTAACAAGTGACTCAAGAGCCGCTTTGTTTCTAACAGTTGGAACTGGGTGAACAATGTTAACTAAGTCAACAAGTTTTACTTCTTTGTTATCACCTTTATATTTAGCCAACTGATAGCCATCAAACTTATCGAAAGCTTTAGCGAAACCTTTCTTCAAGGCATTTGGAAACTTAGGACTATCTTTAGAGGTCTTATAGGCCAAGTAGTATGACATGATTTCAGTCATATCATCAACACGAACAACTACTTTGTCGTAGAAGTTTTTACCCCACTCAGCACCCGATAGTTGTGAAGTTAATTCACCAGCAAGAGCGTGAGTAACACTTCTCATACCAAAACGATCACGAGCAAAGATAGCAGCTTTAGCAATAAACTCTTTATCTTTAACCTTTGTGGTAAGACTTCTTAGTTCATCAAGAGTCGTTTGAGCATTTCTATAGAATTGGTCATTGACAAACGAGGTTAGTAATAGGGAAACAAGAGCTAACTCATTTGATTGTGAATAAGCTTGACCACCTGCTAGGTTTTCAGTTAAAGTTTTTGCCTTAGGCATAGTTGTGTTAAATTTTGACATAATCTTATATTTTAATTTTTAAATTCTATTTTTAAATTCTATTTTTAAGGGACAGAGGCTCGTGGTATTTACCTTGGTTCTAGAAACCGTTCACTCTTTCGAGTTACACGAGCTTGTCCGAATATCTACAAAAAAAAGACCAGATACATTTCTGTAATCTGGTCTCTCATATAATTTCGCAAACAAGTAAATTTAGCCTAAGCGTTACAAAGAATTCTCCCGAAACTCTGCCGATGGTTGTAGTGACTATCTCACTCAGTTCTTTATTTGAAGGAAGTTTCTGAATTCCTTAGACCTTAACGAGGTTACTTTTCGGACTTTTTCACCTTTTTACCAAACTCCTAAGAGATTGAAAGGTAGCTTTGCTGTCGGCTCGGCACTTTGGCTGTCATAGTTTAATTGATATTTATCGAAGTATCTCAAACTATCGCTATGCTTGCGTTTTAATTATGTTGACCAGAGTAAGCTATCAAAGTGTGTTTTTTCATGTATAAGCGAAGTAACACTTCAATTCACTACTGGAATTTTTTAATTGTTTTTATTTTATACAAAGATAATAAAAAGTTTTAATCAATGTAAAAAAATTATTCAATTAATTTTGTTTAGTATATATGAACCTTGAAAATTTCGTTTTTTTCAAAGGTGGATTTTTTATAGTAGTTTTTGGTTTCATTACAACCTTTACTACAGAAGGAATATTCCAATCCTCATCGTCAAGTCTCTCTAAAACTTTTAATTGAAAATTATCCATATTAGTTTTCAAAAAATGGCGGATGAATACTTTTTCTAATCTCATCTATTAAATCTTCCAATTCTTCATCACTCATCTTATCTGTAAATTTCAAATCATCGGAGCTAATAAATGGCTCATCGCTAATTTCCTTTTGAACAGGAGTAAGTATATAATCTGAAAATTCTTTCTTTTCCTCGTCTGTAAATTTCTTAACCATAGACAAGTAAGACCAATCTAGTTTATCTTTCCACTCTCTTATAAATTCAAAAGGCAAGTCATTGGCACTAATTACTGACCAAAGATCTTTATCATTTATAACATCAACATAACTTTCAAATGAATCAGACTGAGTAGATACATATAAAATCATTCTATTCCAGTTAATATATGATTTATATTTTGAAATAAACTCAGGAGATAAATTAGAATAAGTATTCATGTTTAACTCTCTTATGTCATCCAATTCAAAATACTCACTTTGCAAGGCTTTATCTATAAAATTTTCAGAAAAACTATAACCTTGAACTAATATAGATTTGTCAAGTAAGTCACCACATTCTAAAATTATATCTTCTGGTAATTCATAATTGCAAACTATATCATAAGTTGTATATCCCTCGGATACTAAGGTAGCTACCCAGGTTTTGTCTAATTCTCCTTGTATTTCAATTTTATTCATAAAAATGATTATTTTTTATTATATAATAAAAAAGGGGATTGTTCTAATCCCCCTTTCTATTTATGTTTTAATAGTTTATGAACCACAAGCCAAACAATCATCTGGATTATCTAAAGAACAGCTAATCTCAGCCATCTGTTCTTCAACAGATTTTTTTGATTCTTCTTGTATAGTGAACTTAACAGCATCAGATGCTGATTTATTTCTTAAGTAATAGATACCGGTCTTCAAAGAGCTTCTTCTGTCTCTGTAACATCTTGGTTTACCTTCTTTATCATATATAATCTCTATAGTTTCACCTTGTGGAATATTAGGAGTACCATCAGGATTCATTATAAAATTTCTACGACCCCAACCATAAAAATGCATAGCTGTTAACTTAGCAAAGTTTGGTGAATCCATAAAGATATTCATAGATTGAGTTTGGTCAATAAATGCTCCTCTATCAGCCGCCATATCAATAACGTCTTTTTGTTTAATCTCATAAACGGTCTTGAAAACCTCTTTAAGATTAGTAGGAATCTCAGGGATATTTTGAACAGAACCATTTTCAGCAATAATTTTCTTTCTAAGATTATCACCCCAAAGATTTAATTTAACAAGTTCTTTAACAAGATATTTATTAACTAAAATAAATGTACCAGAAAGAACTGAACGAGTATACATATTTGAAGTTTGTGCCTCACAAGATGCCTCATTACCTAAAATAGATGCTGTAGAAGCGGTAGGCATAATACAAGTTGTTAAAGAGTTTCTAACACCATACTTCTTAATATCTTCTCTTAATTTATCCCAATCCCATCTCTTAGTAGGCTTAGCTTGCCACAAATCAAATTGAAATTTACCTTCTGATATAGGTGATCCGTTGTAAGTAGCGTAAGGACCTTGTTCTTTTGCCAAATCACAAGAAGCTTTAATTGAAGCATAATAAATTGTTTCAAATATCTCTTTATTAATTAACTTGGCTTCTTCTGACTCATAAGGTAGACCCAACATAAAGAATACATCAGCTAAACCTTGAACACCCAATCCAATTGGTCTGTGTAATAAATTAGAAAACTTAGCAGCAGGTGACGGATAATAGTTAACATCAATAACATTATTTAAGTTTATAGTAGCTTGATAAGCAACTTCATACAACTTATTAAAATTATATGTTTTGTTTTTATTAACAAATTTAGGAAGTGCAATTGATGCCAAGTTACAAACAGCTGTTTCATTTACCATTTCTTCACCATAGAATTCGCCTAATCCTAACTTTTCAAGTAGTTCTTTATTTTTCAAAATCTCACCTTGAGTTTTAGTAACACCAGTTGCTTCAACGATTTCAGCACAAAGGTTAGATGATCTAATTACACCAATATTTGATTGGTTTGACTTTTCATTAATTGAATCTTTATAAAGAATATATGGTGTGCCTGTCTCAATTTGAGATTCAAGAATTTTATTCCAAACTTCTCTTGCTTTAAGAGTTTTTTTACCTTTTCCTAGGCTTTCGTATTTAGTATAAAGTTCTCTGAATTCTTGACCATATGTCTCAGTTAATCCAGAACACTCGTGTGGACACATTAAAGTCCAATCTTCATCAAGTTCAACTCTTTCCATGAAAACATCATTCATCCACATAGCTAAGAAAAGGTCTCTTGCTCTAACTTCGTCTTTACCTTGGTTCTTACGAAGATCTAAAAACTCCATAATGTCTGAGTGCCAAGGCTCCATATAAATAGCAATTGAACCTTTACGTTTACCACCACCTTGGTCAACGGCTCTTGCAGTCTCGTTATAGATTTTCAAGAAAGGAATAATACCATTTGAAGTACCATTAGTACCAGCAATATAGGTTCCTTTTGCTCTAACTTTAGTAAAGGATATACCGATGCCACCCGCATTTTTAGAGATTTGAGCAGACTCTTTAAGAGTATTAAAAATACCTTCAATAGAGTCAGATTCTAAATCTAATAAAAAACAAGATGATAATTGTGGTCTATTTGTACCGGAGTTAAATAAAGTTGGAGTCGCATGAGTATAATAACCTTCTGATAATGTGTTATAAGTTTCAATAACTTTTTCTAAGTTCTCACCCCATACTTGAATAGCTGTTCTCATATACATGTATTGAGGACGTTCAGCCACCAAACCATTAATCTTCAATAGATAAGATTTTTCCAATGTTTTAAAACCAAAATAATCAAAGTTGTGGTCACGAGAATGAACTATTGCCGAATCAAGTTCATCAGCATATTTTTTTACAATGTTACGGAAACTCTCTGATACAATAGGAGAGTGTTTATTAGTTTTAGGATCGATATATTTATACAAATCCTCTACTGTTTCTGAAAAACTTTTCTTAGTTTCTTTGTGTAAATTTGTGATTGCTAATCTTGCCGCTAATATTGAATAATCTGGATGTTTCGTAGCCAATGATGCCGCTGTTTCCATAGCCAACTGATCTAAAACTTGAGTTTTGATATCAGGTGTTATACCTTCAATTACTTTTTGAGCAACTTCAAAAGGTATAATTAGCTTGTCTAAGCCATACGTCTGCTGTGTAATTCTGTCTAAAATTTTATCCAACATTACTGGTTCTTTCTTGCCGTTTCTCTTTATTACTTTTATATTCATACTTTATTAATTTTTTTTGTCTTTTATATATTCGACTGATTTTTTATTTAAAAGTTTCAACTTTCAAAATTTTTAAGTTTTTTATAGTACCTAAAAAATTATAGAAAATCAATATTATTAAGTTTATTTAAATTATATTTGAACTTAGTATTATTCAGAATTTTAGTTATCATGGTAATCTGCACTTCGTAAATTCTCTCATAAGAATTGACTTTGAACAAAGAATTTTCATAATCAACCTCAACAACATCACCTGTTATGAAAATATTGTGATTTGTAAATTCATCTAACCATTCAAATTCTACTTCAGTGCCTTCATAGATATTTCTATTTGTAATCTCCTTAGAATTGGAATTTTTACCAATGTGTTCTTGTAATTCAAGTATAATTACATTTCTATATTTTTTATCTAATAGTTTGAACATGTTAAACAAGTTATCTGAAAAATAAACAGCCAACTCATTAAATAGTTCTACATTAGTAAAACTTTCAGTTTTAAGATTTGATTTCAAAATATTGTAATATTGATTGAAATCGGCTCTTGATGGTTTTCTACGATTATTTAAGAAATTAATAGTTGTATTTTCAGATAGAACTTCATATACTTTTTCTTTTACTTCCTTGGATCTAATATACTTTTCATTGTCAATAGACTCGAAGTAATAGTTAGATGATCTATCTACTTCAATTGTATCTTTTTGATACATATCAATAGTAGTTCCTTCTTCCTCGTCTAAAGGATCTTCTTTTTTACCTTTGAAGATTGAGTCATATTTTAAAGAGTGTTTACCCTCTAATTTATGTTTTGATAGAATTACACTATCGGCTTCTGATTCCTCAGGTTTAGACTCTGAATCTGTTTCCTCTGTTATGTCAAGGTCGTCTTCATCTATTTCAATTATAATATCTAAGTTATCGTCTTCATCATCTGATATACTTATTTCATCATCAATAGATGAATCACTATCATCATCTGAATCGTCAGAATTATCAGGAGCTACTTCGTCAGTTGATTCATCATCAAATTCATTTTCTAAATCATCAAATTCCTCATCTTCTCTAATTTTTTTAGCCATAGAGTTTTTTTTATTTTTTTGTAAACCAATTATTGGTCTATAAATTGGTCATTTTCTAAAGTCAAAAATGTAGGATTTAAATTAAGTCTAATTTGAGATTTCAAAAAGTCTCCATCTCTTTGTTTTAGAAGTTTAAATCTGTAAATATTTTGCCTTTTCATTTCTTCTGTTCTTATTATAGCAAAAAATGTGTCAGCAGTTTCAGCTATAGCCTTAGATTCTGGAACACTTTCTAAAGTAATATCAGATGAATTCCAAGCATCTTTAGCAACTTGAACACCGGTTATAACCGGACATTTATATTTAGCACCTAAAGCTCTCAGAGCCTCTGCTAAAAATTTACCTTTTGTATAAAGATTGTCAGCCGCGGCAACTTTACCAGCTGTAACAAGAGTAATATAGTCTACAATAACTAAGTCAATTTTGATGTCTCTTTTTTCTTTTAACTTTTGAATATAGTTATCAAAGTCACTAACAGTTGCTGTTCCTGCTGCCCAAAACTTAGTGTAAATTTTACCGACTTTTCTTTCAAAAAGATCACCACCTCCACTATCTGACTTACTAAGACTTTGAATTTTCTTTTTAATCATTTCGGTGTCTTTTGACAAAACATCATAATCATTTATAGGTATTCTAAGACGCATAGCACCAATCCTCTTCATAACTTTTCTTTCACTCATTTCAAGTGTTATATAAAGAACATTATTACCCATATCTGCTGCCTTAAAAGCAAAATTTTGCATCCATAAAGACTTACCATTATTAGTTTCTGCCATAACAACATTTAAAGTAGATATATCCCACCCACCACCTAACATATGGTCAATAGATTCGAATCCACACTTTACTTTAAATTTAGAGGAGTCTTGTACATGATTTTCTGGATCGTCAAAATCAGAACCCATATCATCATCTTGTACAAAATTAGTAGATGACATTTCATCAACTATAGCCTTAATCTTATCAGCGGCTTCTATTGCTTTCTCAAAGTCTGATATATTATCAAGATTTCTGGTCTCATCGATAATATCAACAGTACCAGTTTTTAATCTATTTGATAAAACCCAAGCATTGAACTTTGGTTCAATAAAGTTTTTCTCATCATATTCTTTAAGGTCAACTTGTAAGATAGATTTAAGTATTTCTTTAGTGATAATTCCTTCCTTATCCTCAAGAGTAACCATATCAAGTATCTGCCTAGGAGTAGGTACTTGAGCATCCGTGCTTTTCAGCATGTATCCTCTTAATACACCATAAACAAATTGAATTTCCGAATTTCTGAAAAAATAAGGCTTTACAATATCAAAGTATTTCTTGTTCTTAAGAACAAAATTGAAGAACACTTTCTCTAGTTGTGGAGTCATCTAATCACTTTCATTTTTATATTATATGAAATGTAAGACTTAAGTTTAATCAAAACTTATTGCTCTTTGATTAGATCGCCTGATTGTTCTTCTTTCTCAGCGTCGCCAAAAGTGGCAAATTTTTGTATTACCGGAGTATCTAAATCGCTAATAACATCATTTTGACTGACTTTTATTTTGAATCTATCTTTGATTCTTTTAAGAACCTCAACAATTCCGTGTTTAGCAATAATAGTTGCAACACCTGCCGCTAAACCTAAAAAGTTTTGAGGTAATGTATCTAAGTTCAAGTCATATTTATCTATAACCGCCATAACGCCATTCATAATAGGTATTAAAAGTGAGGTATAAGCAAACATATCTATAACACCACCAATTATAGCACCTATATGTTTACCAATTACAGAGAATATATTTTTTACAGATTTTAGAGATTTTATAACTTTTTTTACTATACCATTTCCTATACCTTGCATTTTTAATTCTTCTAACATAGACTTGGCATCTTTAGTTAATTCTTCCTCCTCTTTTGTATTTTTACATTTTTTCTCTTCTAGATATAATATTGTAAATGCAGTTATTGTCAAAAGCAGTATTGACTCTTGTGAAAGAATAAAAGAATCTACACCCATATTCTTCATTAACTTTTCAACTATTGGATAACAAGCAGATATACCAGAACCAAATGTTAGTGCTAGACTCACATTTAAATTCAAATCTGAAAGAACCTTTTTTAATATTTTTTTCAATGTTGATTCATCTGACTCTTTAATCAAACCATCAAATGAATCGATAAAAATCTGTGCGGATTCTAAGTGTGAAGAATATTCTGAAAATTTATTTATCTGCATATCTTATATATTATTTATTAATTTTCATTTTGACTATTAAATTATTACAAAGTTCAAAAAATTTAATAATTTTCATAAAACTATATATAAAAATCAATAAAATGGTGTTTATAGTTTAATATATAAGTTATAAAAAATTATTGTGCAAAAAATGAAATACTTAAAAAAATTTGAAAGCTTCACAGGACACGACTTAGGTAGATTTTCTGATGAAGATGAATTAAGACCTGTAACACCAATGGATACAGAAGAAGAAGATATCTATGATATGGAATCAGAAGATGAAATGGAATCTGACGAAGAAGATACTTATGCTCACGAAAGAGAAGAAGAAAGAGGTAGAGTTTGGGGTGACGAAGTTGTTGAAGGAAAAAAAGCTAAACCTGACTTTTTAGATTTAGATAAAGACGGCAACAAAAAAGAGTCTATGAAAAAAGCAGCTAAAGATGCTAAAGAAAAAGATTCTAAAGAAGATAAGAAAGAAGAAAAAGGTGGGAAAGGTCTAACAAAAGCACAATCTAAATTACCAGAAGGTCTGAGAAAAGCAATTGAAGCAAAGAATAAAAAGAAATAATTAAATTATTATAAATTAAAACCCACCAATTGGTGGGTTTTTTTATGCCTCTATCTTAACATTAATCTTCTTGATTGCTTCTTGAATCCAATCAGGTATAAAATGGGAACTATGTTTTATAACATCACCAAAAGAACCATCTAATATAATTGTATCAGCATAGTCAATTTCTGAACGAACTGGTCTACCAGTCATTTGAACTAAACCAGAAACAGTCTTCCATGAATACCAATCCGGATTATTTGATTGTCTTAACTTATTCTTTTGAGAAGCTAAACTTGGATAAGGAACTTTAGCAATTATTTGAAAACGAGCATCATCATTGTCAAAACTAACACCAGTATCCATAGAAGGACTTACAATAACAGTAGGCTCTTCAGAATCTTTATGCATCTTCAACATTTCATCCTTATTGGAAGAGTCATGAAATATTAATCTTGGATCTTTAATTGACTCCTGAATCCACTTTGCTAATTCAAATGAATTAGTATGTATTATACCTTTTTTGTTTTTATATTTATCTAATAGCTTTTTTATGTATGGAATATATCTCTTAAAAGTCTCTTCTTTAGACTTATAAGACATTTTACCAACAGGCATATAGTAAATTGGTCTATTCTTAACAGAAAATGGACTTCTAATTGAGTAATAAACAGCTTTAGTAACATCTAAGCCATTTAGCTGGCAAAATAAATTCTTATCTAAAATTGTACCAGACATCATGATAACCATATCATAATTACTAAAGACGTACTTATCTAAGTAATCATATGCCCATATAGGCTCAAGTGATAATTCTTTTTGTTTTACTTTTTCATTATAGCTTGTTTCTAGAACCCAGTTATTAGGATTTTCCTTATATTCTTTAAGAAAAACTTCAATTTTAAGTTGAAGTTGTCTTAAATCAGTAGCAAGTTGCATAGTCTTGACATCTGTATTCTTACCGCCTATTAACTTGTTTATTTTTAAATCTCTTTTATCTTGTCTAACATTTCTTGGTGACTTTGAAAGTCCCTTCTCCATATCTTCGATTGTTGATACAACCTCGCCATTAACAAATCTTAAAAAATCAACATACTGACTAATAGTAGTAACAGACTTAAGTCTTTTCATTATCTCATACTCATTAGAAAATTTGTATTTCTTAACTATACTCTCTGTAATTTTAATAGTGATAAAGTCTGACATAACATCATCAAACTCATGTGCCTCATCTACTATTAAAACTCTAGAATCTCTACTTTCAAGTAGCTTTTGATTATAAATAGCATAAAGTATATAAAGATAAAAATTAGTTAAAGATATACCACCACTTATAAAAGACTCTTTAGCATATGTATAGGGGCAACTATCACAGCTAGTCTTATTTAACCTATTAAATTCGGCACCTTGCGCACAAGAACAAGAATAGGATTCACATTCATAGTTTTCTTTACCTTTTAAGTCGCAGATAGACTCATAGGTATCTGAATATTGATCTTGAAGAATCTTACTATTTGTAATGATATCTACTTTGGCGGTTTTATTTACGTTCTTTTTATACCAATCAGCAATCATTAAAGCTAAGTGTGACTTACCAGAACCAACTGGTAAATTGAGTAGAAAAAACTTGTTTAATTTATTCTTTTGATATTCACTTTCTATAAAATCAAGTGCTTCTCTTTGCTCTTTTCTGGGTTTATATTTTAGTAGATCTTTCTTTAAAGACATGTTTCTGAAACTTTTTATAAAATTTATATTATTTTTTTGAAAATTGTTTGAAAAAATTGAATTTTCAAAGGTTTTTTATAATATATAAGAAAATCATCTTCCATTTTTATGTTGCTAGTACCAGATTATGACGAATTTAATATTTACACGTCCGTAGATGATGTAGAATATTATGTAGAACAGCTTTTTGAGCAAGGTTATGAGTTGAAAGAAGAAATATATAGTCTATGTGTTGAACACTTTGGAAAAGAGTTTCAAGACGTGATAGATATATTTTTTGAAGTCAATGAAAATTAAAACCTACAATGAATTTACAAGTGATGTTGATACACTTCACATTTTTGATTTTGATGACACTCTTGTAAATTCACCATCATTTGAAGAACTAGCAATTCAATACTTAACAGAAGATGTTACCATAAAAGATTTATTAAATCAATCAGTAAATAGAATAGGTGTTTCTATAAGTGATTTAAAATGGCAAGATAAAAGAATCTTTGTAAACGATCCGAACAAAACTATTAAAGAATTTGGCAACTGGGTGAGAAAAGGTGATAGAGTCTATTTAGTTTCTCCAAATCTATTTCATACATCAGACATAAGTCTACCAAGCACATTAAAGGAAATGTCAAATCTATATAAGTCTGTTGAAAACAAATGTATTGTAACCGCAAGAGAAGAAACAATTAGAAATAAAGTAACAGATAAATTATTACAACTTGGTCTAAAGTTACCTAAATATGGATTACATATGGCACCAAAAGGATCTAAAAACTTAGGAATATGGAAAGGTGAGAAAATAGTAGAAATTCTTAAAGAAACAGGGTTTAAAAAAGCGATATTTTATGATGACAACCCAAAGTACTTAAAACGAGCTACTAAAGTTGTAAAAGACAAAATGCCAAATATAATTTGGGAACCTATAAAAGTAAACTAAAAAAAACCTCTGATTTCTCAGAGGTTTTTCTTTTTAGATATCTTTGAATCTAAATATTTTTGATTCTTTTACTTCAGACTTTGATTTGAAATAAGCCATAATTTCTTTGAATGATTTATTCCAATCTTGCATATCTGCTCCAAACTCACCCATACCACCATAGAAGCCTTCACCTTCAAATTGTTGAGCTCTTTTAGCAAATCTTGCAATTTTTTCAGCAACTGTTTGTCTTTTACCTTTATTAGCAATAACATCAACACTTTCTTTATAAAGTGGACCAAAATCACCTAAAGTTTTAGACTTGTTACCATAAAGATATTGATATATCTCTGAATAAAGTTCTTTAACTGGTTCTTTTGTATTAGAGTCCATCTTTTTATCAAGTATTGCTGATATGAAATCATAAGTAATACCAACACCTTTATCCTTTTCATCTTTTAATGATTTCATGGATTTTCTAATATTAGAAACAGCCTGTGTTAAATAATCTTCACCTTTTGTTACTTCAACATTCTTTTGAGTACCGAAAGTCTTATCTTCATTGATTAGGTCTTTGAATCTATTTATAGTTATAGATTCTTTTACAGGAGACAACTGATTAGCATTAACAGCCATTTCTGGAGAAGACTTCGAGTATTGTCCTTTTTTATCTTTGAAAATAACTGATACGCTTCCCTTTTCTAAAGACTCTTTATTAGTATCATCTTTAGTTAACCATTTTTCATCACCACCGATATTTGTATCATGTGTTAGTGAAATAAGTTTTACACGTTTTTTCTTACCTTCTTTATTAGTAAAGATATATTCTTTACCAATCTCTAAGCCTTTACTTGATTTAGAACCACCTTCACCTTCTAATTTAACACCTTCTTCTGTAGCGATTAAACTTCTTAATTGTGTTAGGTTTTTAATCATTAAAGGATAGATAGACTTTTCTGAAGGAATATTTCCAGTTTCTTCACCTTCTCCTTCACCTTGACTTTGACCTTGTCCTTGTTTAGCTTCAACTTTTATAGGAACTAAAGATTGTAAAAGATCGTTAAGAGTTTTAGCTCTTGATTGTCTTTGTCCTTTTTCTCTTAATAACTTAACTAAAGCACCAGCGCTAACAAGAGCAATACCAGCACCCATTAATACAGGAGCAAGAGCAACAAGTTTACCACCAATAACTGAAGTTGTTGTAGTAGTAAATCCAGCTTTAATTAAAACTTTTTTAGTTTGAGTATAAACTTGTTTAGCAATAAAACTCTTAGCACCACCATTTTGATTCATAAGAACTTTATCTCCCCAAGTACCTTCCAATTTATTGAATATATCACCAACAGTTGTGTTTGAAGGATCTGCTAATTGTCTTGTTATGTCAGCAACAGAAGAAGCTTTTCCGCCACCGCCTAAAAAGTTAGACATTGCTTCAATACCTTTAGCTTGATCACCACCGCCATAAAAACTAAAAGCATCTTTTAGGTTACTAACAGGTTGATTAAAATTAAGTGATTTACCTGTAGCATCCATAAATCCGTTATTTTGAATAGTGTATGACCAACCTTTTGGATCTACTTTAAGATTATTCTCGATTGTTTGTGTAAATGTTTTTTCACCAAATTGAGCAGGATGTTCAACAGTTGTAGTGATTAAATCTTTGAACCATTGAGTTTGAGCAATCCAACCAAGAGCACCTAAGGCACCACCTACACCAGCCAAGATTAAAGGAAGTTTATTAGATTGAAGTGTTTTCATTCTCTCACTTTCAACATTCTGTTCACCTGAGGTCTTTTGTAACTTAGCAGACTGACCTTTTGTTGTCTTCTGTTCATCATCTGCGCCTTTTTTAGCACCAAATAATTTATCCATAGCTCTATCTTTTAACTGAGCTAATTTTTTCAAAAATTCTTCTTCTTCGTTTATTGATTCTAATGATGTGAAATTCTTATTTAATTCTAAAATCTCTTGTTCAGTTATATCATCTGTATTTGATTCCATAACAGTATAAACAGCCGCTAAATCAACATCAAGATATTTTTTAATAACTTTTCTCATATCTTCAATAATAGCGTTTGCAACATCAGGTGCCATATATCCTTCTTCTTTAGGACTTTTATTTGCAGCAGCAACTAAAGAATCATATAATTGACCATACATAATGATACCTCTTAAGAAGGTTACTCTTCTTCTATCATTTGGAAATTCAGGAGCAACAGTCAAAACTTCACCATGAACTTGTTTAAGAAGCTTATTAGACTCCTTTTTCATGATTTCTTTCATTTCCTCTCTAGAGGCATCATCTGTTCCTTTTTTACCAAATATTTTTCCCCCTGCTTTGTATCTACCAAGTTTAGAAAGACCATATTTTACGTCTTGCCAAAAGTTTTCATTAAGCTCATTGTTATTAAAATCTGAGTATTTTTCAATTTTCATATATTAAGAAGATATTTTTTAACACCATATATATTAAAATAAAAAAGACAGAAATTATATTTCTGCCTCTAGTCTTTTAACTTCGTCAAGAATTTTTTTCAAATCCTCTTTTTTCTGCATCATCACTTTCTTAGCTTTCTTTCTATCAGCATAAACATCTTCAAGCATTATAAGAGTAGGTGATTTTCTTTTCTCAAATACAACACCATTTACACATAAAACATGTTTTTCTAAATCAATAGGTCTACCATTTGTGCATTTTTCCTTATTCTTTTCATCTTGAACACCGACAAATGTTTCCGGTGCGATATAAAATTGTCTTTGTGTTGTGGGATAAAGTGAGGCAAAGTCATAAGTAACACACCATTGGTTCATACCAACTACAGGATCTTTAACCCAACCACCAGCAATGGTAGATTCAGCATCTCCTTTTTCATCTCTAAAAAGAACAATGTTCTCCATATCACGAAATTTGTTTCTTAAAACTCCTTCAGTAATAGCAAGTGAACCAAGTGCATTATTCATCTGAGAAACAACATCGATAATTCTAATCTGTGCCAATGATGAAATCGCATAAATAATTGAGATATAATTACGAGCATCATGAATCTTCTGAACAAGCACGGAGTCAACTGCGTTATAATACATAAATGTCTCAAAGTCATCTTCGTAAAGTTTCTGCAAAGAACCATTATACTTAATCTTCTCAACACCTACAAGTTTATTAGCAACGAAGTCTAATGATGAAGACTCCTTAACCTTAATCGAAGTATCACATATCTCATATAGTTGCATATAGTCAAATATCATTCTATGTGCAGGAACTTCAAACTCAGTTGACCAAATCTTGTTCATTTTTTTAGTCAATGATGATACAGCAGGATTGATTGTATATTCTCTGCCATTAACCCACTTAGATATTTTTCTCGATCGATTAACCAAATACAACCAGTCATATTGTAAGAAGTTCCAACCAGTCAAAATAGGCATCTTAGGAATCATTTTATAGAAAAAAGCATAGAGCATATCAAACTCATCATCATACTTTATATACTTAAATTTATATTCTGTTCCAAACTTTTCAAAGTACTTATTTGTATTGTTGATAATCCTTTCTTGCATGTCTTCAGGCATTTCCTTAAGACCAAGTAATATTATTTTGTCATCATAAACAATAGAGATTGATAATACTTGAGTAGCCGCACCTTCTTTAGTTACATTACCTTGTGCATCTTTTACATCTGATGCCTCAGGAAAGCCATCAACGATCTCTGTCTCAATATCTATAAAATAAATCTTAGGAAGATTAAATTCAAATATTTCACTCTTTTCACTTTCAGGAAGAGCATCAAGAAACTCATAGATTGCATATCTATCAGGTTGATTTACTTCTATTTGTTTTACCGACTTACCATCCCAAGATCTAAAGGTAGGATGTCTTTGAGGATCAGTGTCTTCGCAAGCAACATATTTCATTGGATTATCCCAATTGTAATACTTAAGCTTTATGTCACCGGTCTTATCAACGTAACTAACTACAAGTTTTTTACTATTAGTTAAATATTGAGTTTCTACAAGCATTAATTTCTATAATTTAATATTTATAGTATAAAAAATAAAAAAAGTTATCGTTAAGATAACTTTAAGTATTTATAACAATAAAAAATTAGTATTAGGCAAAAGTATCAGTCAACCAATTTGAGAACTTTTGTATCCACTTTGGATTTTGTTCGTCTTTGGCTTTTTCTTTAGCTAACCATTCTTCTCTTTGTTTGTAGCTGTCTATAGTTTTAATTTGCCAACCACCAATAGATTTATTCAAACCATCTTTATAGTACCAAGAAATTTTAGATTTTATTTCTTTTTCACCTTCTTCCATTGAAATTTCACCGGAATTTATTTTTGATATAATATCAGATGGAACTTCAGCAATTATCATCCACTCGTGTCCTTCAACCGAACCACTAGTTTCTTTTTTTATTTTTTCATCCGGTGTATAAAACTCTAAAGTATAGGTAACTACTGAATCACCTGATTTATAATCACAGTACATATTAGTCCATTGTAAATCTTCTTGTTTACCAAATGTTTTTGATGTATTTAGTTTGTCTATAAACATCTTTAGAATTATTGATCTATTTTCATCCTCTGTAGAAAATAAAAATACTTCTTCATCTTTATCAGAGTCACCAGTTGATGATGGTAGTTTATAAGTAGAAGATTCGCTTATATAGTAATTGCTATAGGTTTTAATATTTTTCATATAGATATATATTAAAACTTATAATTGTTTTTTTAATAATCGCAATCAAAATAATCAAGCATCTCACCAGTTCTATCATTCACATAAACAAGTTCATCTCTTTTTAATAATTGAAACTCATAATGCTTACAATTTCTAAATAGTGTTTTTAATAAAGGTATATCTTTACCCTCGTTAATTACTTCTTCATCAACCATTAGACATAGAACTTTCTTATCATCTTCAGGATTAAAATTAGTAATTTTATCTAAATCATCATGGTCTTTAGTTAAACTTGTTTTATCAAAACAAACAAACTTAGTAGATAATTTTTCCCCACTTGGCTTATACATCATTGTAATATCATCACCAATCTGAATATCAGATGATTCTTCTTTTAGATACAATCTAATCCAAACATAAATTTTTTGTTTTTCTATAATTTTAGACTCTGGAACCGCATTTGAATCCCAATTATTAATATTTTCAGTGTCTATTGTTTTTATTTGTTCTATTAAACTATCAAATCTTCCCATTTTATTACTTTTATTTTTAGTTAGACAACTCACCTTTTAAAACAGACTCAGATTCATATCCAACTATTTTGAAATCATCAAGTTTCAAATTATATATCGATGTGTTGGTAAGCTCTAATTTAGGCAATTTATATGTTTTTCTTTTTAATTGCTCTTTAGCAACATCAACATGATTTGAATATAAATGAACATCACCACCAGAGAATATTAGTTCATCTGGTACCATATTTACTTCTTTAGCTAATAAGTGTAATAAAAATCCATAAGAAGCTATATTGAATGGCAAACCAAGAAAAGTATCAACAGATCTTTGAGTCCATTTAAGACTTATCTTTCTTTTTGGTACATTAAATTGATTTAGTTGCATCTCTGTAAAATCATCAGCAAATCTGATATTTTTATCTATTGAGTCACACCAAATCTTTTTTCTTTCATCTAAGCTTATTTCTTTGGTATAACACTGAAATCCATAGTGACATGGTGGTAGAACCATTTTGTCAATCTCACCAACATTCCAAGCGGATACCATTAATCGTCTCGAATCAGGATTATTTTTCAAATCACTAATTAGATTTTTAATTTGGTCAATATTTTGATAAGTGGCATAGGCACCATTATCAAAATATTCTGACTCAGGTGTCCAATTTCTCCACTGCTTACCATAGACAGGTCCTAATTCACCCCAATGTTTAGCAAACTCATCATCTGTTTTGATTTTGTTGATGAATTCTTCTTTTGAAAGAGGTACTTCAAAATTCATATTTTTATTAGATGCAGTTTCATTGAAATACCTCTTATACGCATCACCATCCCAAATATGACAACCATTTTCAACAAGATACTTGATATTGGTATCACCTCTTAAAAACCAAATCAATTCAAGAATAACACCTTTAGTAAACATTTTCTTAGAGGTTAGTAAAGGAAATCCCTCTGACATATCAAATCTCATAGAGTAATCAAATATAGAGATTGTTCCGGTGCCGGTTCTATCTTTTTTATGAACACCGTGTTTTAGTATGTGTTCTAAAAGTTGAAAATATTGTTTATCTACTTTATTTTTCATTTTAGTATGGAGTTAATTTTTTTGTCTCTTGTTAAAGATTTAATATAGTCTAATATTCTTTCTTTTTCATTTTTATCACCAAGAAAATAAAAGTTTGAATTATTTGGTAACTTGCTTACATTATGTGTTAAACAAGTTACAATTTTTTTAACTTTAATTTTAGACAGGGCATCTATTGACTTTACTGTTAAATAATCAATATCGTCAACTATTATAAAGTCGTAATTTCTTGTTTCAGTTATCTCCTTAATAACATCAATCAATTTCAAATTATTATAATCTTCATTTGTAGAAGTTATTCTAAAATCATTAAAAAAAGTAAGATTTCTTATATCCAGTTCAGAAGTACAACCAAAGAAAAACAATTTTAATCCAAGACCATTAAGACTGCGAGATATATCAATCAAAAAGTCAGTTCTGCCTGTCTTGCTATCATTATGTATAATATTGTAATTTGAATTGAACACTATTTCTTATATTTAGAAAAGTGTCAATAGTTTAGTAAGGACAATGTTCTCTCCATTTATCATCAAACCAAAATGTTCTACCTGTTTTATCTTTACATGATATACCTTTTTGATAGAATACCCATTTCTTAAATTCTTCATAATCGGTATCAAATGGATTTTTCCAATCGGTCAATTGACCACCATTTAATTTATATGCTTTAATTGGAATATCTCTACAAAGTTCCAAAACCTCAGGTTTTTCTTTTATAACTTTTCTGGCTTCCTCAAATGGATTTACATCTAAATAATAAAGTATAGTACTTCTCAAGTAATTACCTATACCATTGAAGTATTTCTGGTCAAGTAGTGCCTCACATATTGGCTTACTAAAATTTGCCTTATCTAAATTTTCATTTATATTATTTCTAAATGTTTCAAAATCTTTAGTAGGGTCAACTCCACGTTTAACTCCGGTAAAACCACCTACTCTATATTTAGGACCCATGTATAATCCATATAAAAGTAAGGAATTACCATCAGTGGTGTCTAATCTAAGTCTTGTGAACTTTCTATCAGACCAAGTTTCAGTAGGAGTGAATAACCAATTTCCAGACATACCCATAAACACTGAAAGATTGATACATGCATCATCATGATACATTTTGACTATTAACTCTTTACCATTAGAATCAGCTTCTACTTTGAAGTTTTCTATTACATTGAAATCTAATGGAATATTTCCCTTTTCAACGTGGTAAGCTTTTGTAAATGTTCGGTTTAGACTATGATGGTTTATATAGTCTGACATTATTTTTATCTCTGCTAATTCTGGCATTTTCTTAAATTTAGACTATTTTATCTAAAATGTAATATTTTGTTTATTAGTTTTTAATTTTTAATATATACTAAAAATATTACTTAATTTCTATGTCAAGAATAAACAGATACAACGAATTTTACTTAAGACAAATGCATGTAAAACAGGCTAATAAGAAAAAATTCGCTGAAGAAGCAAAACTAAGACAATTTCACTCTATTATGACTGAAGGTCAAAAACATGACATTGTTACTATACATCTCAAAAATAATATCAAAATCAATGAAAGTTATGGTCTTATATTAGAAGATAGAGAATTATTACAAGATACTAAAAATATGGTATGTGCTAAGTTTTATCAAGACGGAATAAAAGATATTGCAAAAGAAACAAGAATTTATTTAGAAAGTAAAAATGTTCCAGAATCTGATATAAGAATAATTGAAGAAAACTTAGAATCAATTCTAATGACAGAGGGATTAGTAGATTGGATTAAAGATAAAGTAAATGCTGGAACAGAGGTTGTTAAGAAAGGTTTATCTAAAATTTGGAACTTTCTTTCATCAAGTGCTAAAGCTGTATGGGATTCAATAGTTGAAGATATTTTCAAACCTGGTCTTGAGGCTCTAAAAAATGTAGCAACAAAGTTATTTGGACCAGAAGTAGTAGCCGCTATAGAAACAACAGCTAAGAAGGTACTAAATTCAATTGATGACTTTATGAAAACATCTAAGTCAATCTTTGATAGCGTTTATACATCATTAAAAGATTTTGCACAAAAAATTGCTAATATAGTTAAAGAGATTTGGGCTAAAGTTAAAGAGGTATTAATGAAAGTTTGGTCATTCATAAAAACACATGCTGTAAAAGTACTACCGGGTATAAAGCCTAAACTTCAGAAAATGACAAAAATAGGAGAAACAGTTGATGCTACTAAATTAGGTGAAGAAGTGAAGATAGTTGGCGCTGATGTAAAAGATATGGTAAAATATTTCAAAGGTGAAATAAGAGGATCTGTTGGTGGCTCATTTGAAGAAGTGGCAAGTTCTTCAGCTGATAAAATTTTATCTACAGGAGAAGAAGTAAAACCTGAAGAAGGCAAAGAGACTACTCCTGAAAAAGAAGAGAAAAAAGAAGTTGTAAATGATAGTTTTATTTGGAACTCTCTTAAAGGATATATGGCTCTTAATAGAGACTTTGATACAAATGAACTCATCAAACTTCATGAAACTAAAGTTGAAAGAATATTTGAAGCTGATAATACAGAAGAACAAGTTGAAGAGGAAGGTAAAAAAACCGAATCAAGAGGAGTTAAAGCTTGGGTTAAAAACTTAGTATTATGGGTTTTCTCACCTTTTGGTAAACTTATGGAAATTCTTGGAGATGTTATAGCAAAAGGAATGGCGGCTCTACCAGCTTGGTTAGCCGGTAAATTAGGTGTATTGTATGATGGTGTGAAGAATCTTATATCATACGCTGGTAAATTTACAATGATTGGCACCTTAGTTGCCTTTATAGCAGGAGTTGCTGCTGAATCTTTTGCATTAACTACTCATTTACCAGGAGAGTGGATTGAAAAGGCCGGTGAAATGGTTGGACTTGGCGGAGCTGTTGAAAAATCTAAAGAGGTTTTAGCAGAAGTTGGTAAAGGTATAGAAAAAACAACTGGGGTAGGTTTGAAAGACATGAAAGCGCATAAAGAGTCAAGACTAAGTAAATTTGAGAATTTCAAAATCAATGAATCAGAAGGCGGCGGAGGAAAAGGAATTAATTGGAAAGGATTAGCAATTGGAGCAGGTAGCGCACTTTTAGCTTTCTTAGTATCTCTTTTCACACACGCTATACCTGGTTTACATGCGGCATTTGAGACAATATCATTGGTACTTTTAATTTTAGCTACACTTGGATATATCTTCACAGAGACATCTTGGGGTAAAAATTTAGCAAGCAAGGCTCCTGCATTACCAAACGTTTGTAAAGGATTTTACGAATTTGTTCACGGACACTAAAAATTAAAAAATTGAATGAAATCAATAAAGACTTTTAAACAATTTAATGAGAATCACTTTAATCATTTTGATAATTTATGCGAATATGACACTGAAGAATTAGGTCTAAGTAAATCAGAAGAGTTAGAAATAAAAGACAGCACGGTTAATAAAATAAACTCAATGAGCTACACTGAAAAGTTAAAAATATCAGATGAATTAAAAAACTTAACAGAGAAGTTTAACTGTAATATAGAAGATTTGACAAATCCAATATTTGTTAAAGAGTATTTAGATAGAGAAATTGAAATGAGAAATAAACAAAGAGAATTTGAGTCAGTACACGAAGGCTTTGGCGAATATATTAAAGAAAAAATCATCAAATTTTTCTCATATGTACTACAGATAGGGTCAACTCTTGGTTCTTTATTTTTTATGATAAGTGGTATAGTTGAGAATAGTTTCTGGGGTGTTTTTACCGGAGCTATGGCTTTAGCAATTTCAATTCTAGCGAGTGCCTACCTCTCAAGTAAGTTGTAAGTTAAATCAATTACAATTTCTTTTTACCCATTTAACTAAAATATCACCGTGGCAAGATTTCCCACCACCTCCTAAATTTTTACACCAACATCCAAGAACTTTATCTTTTAACTCACAAAGAGAATTCATTAGTTCTTCATTTGAAATAAGGTAATCTTCATAAGCATCAACAATTACTTTTCGTGGTGTGCCTTCAGGAAATCTTTCTCTTAACTCTTTTGGATAAGCCCACTTATTATACTTTCCATTTGGAAGACGACCAATATAAATATCAAATGGTTCTTTCTTAAAGTGAACTACTCTCACTTTATGTTCATGTTTAGGCTTGCTCGCAAAACTATCAAAAAAATCTTCCATTTTTATATTAGTTATCTTATATAACTTTTTTATAAAAGTTTTTACAAAAAAAAAAGAGTCATAAAATATGACTCTTTTTTCAAATATTTACTTTTTTAATTAATACGGACCTCTACCTGATTTAACAGAACCCATACTAACTAATCTTTGTCCTTCTTCACTTTTTATTTTTGAAATGAATTCTTTATCCGCCATCATTTCATCATAAGCTTTACTTACTAATTCTTCTACGTTATTGGCAAGTTCAGGATTTTCCTTAACCATTTTTGCAACTTTAGATTGAGCCTCTTGTTCAATATATTTCTTAAGACCTCTCTTTGCTGCTAATTTAGAGGCTACCAAACCAACTAAAGCTCCTCCTGCTACAGCAACAACTGGTATTGCTAAGAGCGCCATTGGTAAAAGTTCTTCATTTGTTGTTTTTTCTGTTGACTTTGCATCTTCCACAGTTTCTACAGCTTGAACAACCGCCTGTTGAACATCTGCTCCTTTTTCTTTAGCTAATTTTGCTACTAAAGCTTTAAATTCAGGAGAATTAGGATCTTGTAGTTTTTTTATATCTTCAGTTGTTTCCTCTTTTGAAAAGTTTTCAAACGTCTTTACATATTTCATAGTTAAAAATAATTTTTTATATAACTATATATTACTAAAAAAAATCATTTTTCTGATATTTTCAATTTTTATTTTATTGATTTAATATATAAAGTATGGCTAATATTATTTTCAAAGGTGGGTGGAATGGAAATGGTGGTAATCCAGAATTAAGCACTCAATCATACTACGAAGGTGAGGTTGTTCTTCATCAATTATTAACATACATAGTAAAAGTTCCAATAGTACCTATTGGTTCATCAACCCCAGAAAATGATATGTCAAATTGGGATATATTTGTTCCCGGTGGATCTAGTGGTAGTTCTGGGACAAGTGGTTTTTCTGGGACATCTGGTACAAGTGGCATTTCAGGAACATCTGGTACAAGCGGAATCGATGGAACATCCGGTACAAGTGGAGTGGATGGAACATCTGGTACAAGCGGAATAAACGGAACATCTGGTACAAGCGGAATAGAAGGTACCTCAGGAACTTCCGGAACGGACGGAACTTCAGGTACAAGTGGGGTTTCCGGGACATCCGGAACATCTGGTATTAATGGATCTTCTGGGACATCTGGTATTAATGGATCTTCTGGGACAAGCGGCTTAGGATCTTCTGGAACATCTGGAACTAGTGGGACTTCAGGTACAAGTGGAGTAGATGGTCCTCCCGGACAAACACTCACACCACTTGGTGTAGAATCAAGTTACATATCACTAACACAAAGTAAAGGAACTTCATATTCAATACCAACGCCTAATTTACTTGATACATATATTGTTCAAGATACTGGTAGTTTATATGTATATGACACAACATCAAGTGCTTCAAACTCGGAAGGATGGGTTAATATGGGACAAATACAAGGACCAGCAGGTGCTTCTGGATCAAGTGGTTCGTCTGGATCAAGTGGATCATCTGGTTCGAGTGGAACTTCAGGTGTGGATGGATCAACCGGGACTTCAGGTGTGGATGGTTCAAGTGGAACTTCAGGTTCATCAGGAGTTAGTGGAATAAATGGTGTAGATGGTTCTTCCGGAACAAGTGGACAAAGTGGCACCTCAGGGACTAGCATTTACACAGAGGGAACACCTCAGTATGTACCACACTTTACTTCTTCAGGTATAGGTCTTACTGACAGTATAGTATATGCTAATGCCTCTAACTATGCAAATTTAGCACCCAACGGATCGCCAAATCCAAAACCAGATAGTATTACTATAGGAGGAACTAAAATAGGCTCGACATTAGATTTACCTCAAACAGTAGCGGTCATTGACAACGCAACGACAACAAATGGACTTGCTAAATATCCTCAATTTGGAGTTGTAGTAGGAACTGCTTACCCAGGAGGTTATACAGCAGGTGTAGCAGCAATGAGTGCTTATGTCATAGATGGTGTTAAAAATAGAAGAGCTGCACTATTTAATAATTACAATGATAGTATTTGGGGATTGTCCGATACAGGTTCTACTGGAGCGAATACATTTGCGATTTTCCAATCTACCAATAGAGTGATGTCTATATTTGGAGGAACTAATAACATTTTATTTAAAAGTGATGGGGTTCATTCAGATAGTGGTTATTTCTTTAATATTTACGGTACTTCATCATTTAATGGAGGAAAAGTCAGAATAGAAACAACATCAAGTATTCAATTTTTAGGACTAACATCAGGAACCACAACATCAACAGGTCAAGCAATAGGTGTTGATTCAAGTGGTAATGTCATAACCATAGCTGGTGGAGGTGCTGGATCGTCAGGAACAAGTGGATCGTCAGGATCAAGTGGGTCATCCGGAACTTCTGGTTCTAGTGGGTCATCCGGAACTTCTGGTTCTAGTGGGTCATCCGGAACTTCTGGTTCTAGTGGGTCATCCGGAACTTCTGGTTCTAGTGGATCATCAGGAACAAGAGGAACATCAGGTACCTCTGGAACATCATTTTCTAGTCCATACACAGGAAATGTTCAAATAAATGGTCAAGTTTGGACTCCTATATCTGCTACAACATCTACATCAACAAACACAACTATAAACTTTAATAACTCAAATATATTCTCATATACACTATCAACCAGTACAACATTCTCATTGAGTAATATGAATGCTGGTGGTACATATATAGTGGTTGTAAGACAGGCAGCGTCAGGTGGTCCATATACAGCGACTTTTACTAGTGTCTTATGGTCAGGTGGTACGACACCAACTCAAACAACAACTGCCAATAAATATGATGTGTATACATTTATATATGACGGAACTAATATATTTGGTAGCTATGTACAAAACTTTTAATTAATATTATGCCTTTTAATTTTAGTTTTTGGAAAACATCTGGAGAATTCGGAAGTGTATTAATAGGAGGATCTACTAATAATGCATGGTTGACAGCATCTGCTAGTTCAGACTGGGCAGTTGGAACAGGAGACTTTACAGTAGAATGGTTTCAATATCAAACAAACAACGGTAATGAAAACTATATTTTTAATATAGGTTCTCAAACTCTTGGATGTTCTGTGGCATCAGGTGGTAATAAAATGAATGTATATGTTGGAGGCTCGAGAGTATCGAATCCGACAGTAGGTCCAGTTCTATCAACTTGGTATCATGTAGCTATATCAAGAATAAGCGGAACTCTAAATGTCTACTTTAACGGAACAAGAGTTGATACTTTTGCAAATACTACAAACATAAATGATTCATCATCTGTTTTATTTATAGGAACACAAAACAGTGCATCACCATTTGGTGATAACTGGCCTGGTAATATAACAAACTTTAGATGGATAAAAGGAACAGGTCTCTATTCAGGCACTACTCTTACAATACCAACAACAAATTTAACCGCTGTTGCAAATACTAAACTATTGCTACTATTTCAAAACAGCGGTTCTTTCTTGACAGATTCTAGTGGTACCGGTAAGATAATAATAAATCCAGGAGTGCCTACTTGGTCGGCTCTTAAACCATTCTAAAGATTAAATCTTATACATTGGTCTAAAATATATTTAGAGTGTTCTAATTGTAAGTGAGTAGCCAAACCAATAGTAATGTGAAATCCAAAATAAGGATCAGGGTTTAATCCAATAACATTTCTGATATTTCTAGCATCATCACTATCAGCAGATATCCACCAGTGACCTTTCTTATTGGCCCGAATTAAAGATGGATCATATTTAATAGTAATTTCTTTACCATGAAATAATTGACGAGCTTGTGAGTATAATTCATCAGACTCAAACTTATCATTGATAATAGTTAAGTGAGTTCCTCTTAGAGGCTTATTTAATTTTAAGTTGAATCTTTTCTCTAAGAACCAAGAATAGTAAGCATAAAGGTCACAATCAAATCTAACCATAGCAGTTCTCTTCCAAGAAGACTGAGCCAAGTGCTTCTTAGTAACATTAACTGGGTCAAACTCTAATATGCCTTTCATTTCTAACATTAGACAAAGATAAGTTAAAAATTTAATATATACAAAAAATAGTCTTAAAAATGGTTTTACTTACACTTATACTAACAAATATTATCTGGGTTGGTTATTCACTAACCGAAGGCATCAGAGAAGGATTTTATTGGAATTACGAAAATAAAAATAAGAGAGTGTGTGACTTTGATATTAATCCTATTTTTAATCTTCAAAGATTTTTGGTGCTATTAGTCACTGGTGGATTATTAGTATTTACATTAGGATACTTTTCATTATTTAGCTTAGCTTGTATGATATTGATGTTTCCATTTTTTCATAACGGAACATACTATTACACAAGAAATAAATTAGATATCAATTTTTATCCTAAAAGATGGACAGATGAATCTAAAACATTTCCACCATTTTCCGCATTGACTACATACAAAAGAAGAACATTTGCTATGTCAGTAGGATTTTTACTACAAATATTTATCTACTTATTTTTACTATGAAGAATTTAACTAAATCAAAATTATCAAAAGAGGATGCTTTTCTACTAAGAGAAAAATTTATCCATCAATACTCTAGAAATAAAGGATGGAATCCTAAGGAATTATCAACCAATCAAATGCTAGAAATAATCGCTCAGGATCCTTATAAAAATCCTAAATTAGGTTAAAAAACCATATTTTTCTTACTCTTTAATTTTTCTTTTATTTTAGATTTGTTAACTGAGCACAATTCAGGAACAAATTCCATTATGTCTGTTCGATTGCCAATAAAGTCATAACATCCAGTTGAATTACAAACATATAGAGTATGTCCATTCCAAGTCATATCAACTAAATTGCAATATTCAGATTTTGATTTTAACCAACTCTTTATAAGATTAGTCTCATTCTCAATAATAAATCTAGAAATATACATTTTTTTATTTTGACCATCTACTGAAAAATAAGAATAATAGTCTTCGACAAACTCATTATCATCTACATCATCATCCCAACCTGGAGAATCATTTATAAACTCGTTATCATCTGACTCATAAGGATTTCTTTCAACTGGTAAAGTGTTCCAGTCTATAAGACAAACAGACTTACACAATCTACTTAAATAATCTATATCTTGATACTCAGATGTAGTATGTTCATAGTTATAACCTACAGAAATATTAGTACACTCTGGTATAATATCCATAAATTGAGCCGAGTCCGTCAAAACACCAGTATCATCTGGCTCTAACTTAAGATTATATCCAGCTGTATTTAGTCTAAAAGCTAACTCTTCTGCAAATTCATCTGAACAACAACGACCATAAAATTGATCAGTAATAATAGAGCAGTCACTTCTTCTATCAAAAGAAACAACCTTATCTATAGTATGACTAAAATCATTAGTTGACCAATCACTTGATAGTTTACCAGATCCAATACAACCAACTTCTTCACCTAAGAAGAAATAGTATAAACCAGGAACTTTATTTTCTATCATATAAAGTAAAACTACCATACCAGCTTTATCATCTGCGCCTAATATTGTTTTACCATCTGTTTTTATAATATTGTTTTGTATAACATGTTTTACTTTTTCTTGTTTAGAACAAGCAGTGTCTAAATGACAAGTAAACATAACCGTTGGATTTTCTCCTATAACATAATAGAAGTTACCATACTTATCTTTTTTAATATCTTCTGGTAGATATGATTTCAAAAATCCTTCGGTGCCGTAAGGATAAGTGTATCTTGTTAGTTGTAAAAACTTTCGTCTAATTCTCATTAATGGTATAATTTATTGCTAATTAAGCAAATATACTAACTTTAATTATCATCACCAAATATATTATCTATTTTTTTATCTCTTATATAAGAAACTGAAAGTGACTTCAAAGTAGAAGTCCAATTATTTATATTATCTGTTATATGAACTTCACTCTTGTGTAAGTCCTTATACTCCTTCCTAATATGAAAATCATTCACATCATCTGATGTCTTATAATGATATTCCTTTGCGATTATAATATGGTCAATGTTTAATTTATCAATAACTTTTTTGTAGTCTAATATCTGCCAAGGGCCTAAATGATAAAAATCAAAAACTAAAAGATCAACTCTAAAAAGATTCGATTTATTACCAAGTAATTCTTCAAATTGCGAAAAGCTTTCAAATGTAATCTTAGTATTATAAAAATACTTTAAATTAGTACCATCTTGGTTTTTAGGTGGAGTTACTAAAAGAGGATTTTTACCATCAACTTCTAAAAAATTAATTATATCTGATATAGCGAATCCTAAATCAGACGGCTCACCGGTTATATAATTACACTTTTTTAGCTGTATCATTTATATTTTTCTTCTTTACATCTACGAGATAATCAAATTTGTATAAAAATCTTCTTCCTATTAAAACAGGATATCTCATATTTTTTCTATTTGTCAAAGATATATAAAATTTATATATCTTATCACCTATTAATATTTTAGTTAGAATTGAAAATCGCTTCTGAACTCTACCAAAAGAGTTCTTAACACTTATCATTTTAAATTTATCATAAATAAAACTTTTATCACCAATAGTAAAATATAATTTGTTTTTCTTAAAAACTATATCATCAACATGAAGAGCAACACCATATGCGCCAGTATCTACTTTTGCAGATATATTACTGATTTCAAAATCTGGTAATGATATTATTTCACTTCTTCCTATTTTTTTCCTCATTTTTTTGATAAAAACAACATTTTTTTATATATAAATTTATGATTCTAATCAACAAAGTAACACCATTAGCAAATGAGGCATTTCAAAAAGATTTAATTGAATGTATTCTCAAAAACTCTGGGAATAGCTTCATAAACAACATAGTAGTTTTTTATAACAATCATAATATTGTATTACCAAAAAACAATAAAGTTAATTTAGTTGTGAAAAATGGTTATACAGATAGAGAGATTATAGAGTACTGCAAAAGAATATACAATGATGATGTTTTAATATTTGCAAATCCATTTGTGGTGTTTAATAACACATTAATTAACTTAGATAAAGACTTTAATAGAAATGCTATTAAATTTGATGATTGTTATATTTTTGATAAAAATCAATTTATAGACAGCTCTCAAGAAAATATTGAAAGATTATTTTTATCAACAACAACAAATAGTAAGGTTGTACTTGAAAAAAAACACAACTGGATTAAAGAGCATATACAAGAGAGAAATCAGATAGCTCCTATTATATCAAAAAAGAATCAAAAAAATATACAAAAATATCTTTCCAAAAAAGAAATTAAAGAACTACCTAAAATTGATGTAGTAATAGTTTCTGTTGATTACAATGATATATTACCAATTACACTAAGTAAAATACCTGATATTTTTAATGTTGTTGTAGTAACATCACCGTATGATATATCATGTCAAGATATTTGTAAGAAGTTAAATGTGAAATGTGTTATTAGTGATAGAATTTATGAAGATAATGCTATATTTAACAAAGGTAAAGCCATAAATGATGGAATAAACTCAATAGATAAACCAGATTGGATACTATTGTTAGATGCTGATATTTATCTTAAAGATGATTTTATAGATGTATTAAAATCTACAAATTTAACCCCTCAGAGTTTATTCATAACTAAAAGACTTATAATAGATAATTATGAAATGCTTTTGAAGTGGGAAAATGAACAAGATGTTGGTACAATAGAAAGAGCTAAAGGTTATGGTTTTTTTCATTTATTTAACATTAAAAAATTTAATAAAAAGATAATATTTCCAGAAAATTACAATGATGCAAGCTTTAGTGACCTAGAGTTCAGAGATTCATTTAGTCAGAAAAAAGAATTAGATACATTTGTAATTCATCTTGGACCAACACATCAAAATTGGACAGGTAGAAAAACAAATAGATTTACAGACAATAACTACTACTACAATGTTAACGAATGGGGTGTAGTTGATAGATGTAATATAGAAGAGTCAAAATATGGTAAATTAAAGATTATAAACTCTATTAACTTTGACTATCATAATGGTGGTTGGTTAAAATCACTCAAAGAGTTAAAAAATATAAATAACATAAACGGGTTAAAATTTGATTGTTTTTTAGAAAAAAATTTCTGTTGGGAAGGAAGAAAAGATGAACCATACAAAGATCCTTGGGTGGGTATTTTACATAATCCGATAGATTCACCAAAGTGGTATTTAGAAAAAGTAAAAAATGTAAATATTTTTGACTCAAAAAAATTCTTAGAAAGTTTAGATAAGTGTAAAGGACTTTATGTCTTTAGCAAACATGAAAAACTAAAAGTTGAGGATAAGATTAAATCTCTAAATATTAACTTAAAGGTAAATTGTATAAAACACACAACTTCAAAATCCGAAAATAAGTGGTCATTTAGTAAATATCAAAAAGATAAAAAAATATTACACATTGGTTGGTGGTTTAGAGATATAGATAGCTTCTATGATATAAAAACAAACAAAAAGAAAGTCAGGATTAAAATAAACGAAAAAGTTGAAAATCAAATAAGACAAATATTTAGTTTAAATAATAATGATGTAAATGAAATATCATATTTAGAGGACAAAGACTATGAATATCTTATAAGTAGTTCCATAGTATATTTGAAACTGATTGATGCAGTGGCAAACAATACAATACTGGAGTGTATAGAGAGATTCGTACCGGTGGTGGTAAATAGACATCCATCTATTGAGGAATATTTAGGAAAAGATTACCCACTATATTTAGAAGATAAACTAGAATTTGAAGAACTAACTTCAGATGATAATATATTAAGAGCTCACAAATATCTATCAAATATTAAAAGAGAATTAAGTCTAGGAAGACAAATTGAAAAATCATCTATCTACAAAGATATTAGTTCAGATTTTAATATAGAAACTTTATTCGAACCAAATGATATTGACCTATCAAGAGGTGGTATATACAATCCAGGATTTTCAATATTCAAAGGTAAAAAATATATCATAAGCAGAGTTGAAAATCTAACAGAAAAAGAAAGAGGTACAAACGACATGTGGATAAAAACCACATCAGTTCCACATTTGAGTGAGTTAGATGAAAATCTTAATATAATTTCTACAATTAAACTAAAGGTAATTGGTAATTATAAAAGAATCGAAGATTTTAGACTTTTTACACATAAAAATAAATTGTACTCGAATCATGTTTTAATAGACGATGAGATAAATATATATCCAGTAATATCAGAAATTAATTTAGAAAAAAACACGCTTGAAATAATTGGCAAAGTTAATATAGAAAACCAAAAAAAGGTAGAAAAAAATTGGACATTTTTTGAAAAAGATAACAAGTTATATCTAATATACTCAGTCAATCCAATGATTGTATATGAAGTTAATATAGATGATTTATCTTCTACCTTAATTAAAAATTTAACTAATGAATTAGAATGGTCAATAGAAGGTTATTTATCCAGCAGTACAAATCCTATAAAAATATCAGAAAATAGATATATAATGGGAATACACAGTAGAGATAGAAATTCTATTTATCATCAGGGATTTTTAGTATTTGATGACAATTTTGATATAATAAACTGTTCAAAAAACCCTTACTTATCAGGTGGAGATTTTGACGGAATACATCAAAATGTTATATACACATCATCGTTATCAATGATTGGGAAAAATTTAGTATGTTTTGCTGGTGATGGTGATACTAAGACAATTTCAATTGAAATAAAAAATGAATCGATATGGAAAGAATTATTATAAATGGATTTTTTGCAAAAGGTAATTGCGGAGATGAAGCTATACTACAAGCCTGGTATGATATGCTTTCACCTTACTATAGAATAGTAGCGTCAGTAGATTCGGACTTATTAGTAAATAACTATTATAAAAAGTTTGAATTTTATAGTAAAATTGACATAATTCAGAATAGAAGAGTTGACATATTCTGTAGAGAAGATATTAGAGGTTATATAGTTGGTGGTGGTGGATTGGGTCTTGGATTTGGAGTAGAACAACTACTACATGCTAAATTAAGAAATAAAAAAAGAATGTATCTAGGAACTGTTATACATGATGAGTTCTTTGATGGAGATGATTCTTTCATAGAGTTAAATAGACAAATACTAAACACATTTGATATTATATCACTAAGAGATAAATATTCAAAGGAAAATATTAAAAGGTATTTTAATATAGATGGTTATTTTTTTCCAGACATTGCTTTTTTACTAGAAAAGAAAGAAATTGAAATAAAATTAGAAGGTGATTATATAGTTGTTGTAATTAGAGATAACGGAGATAATGATAAAGAATCAATAAAGAAGTGGCTTGATAAAATAACAATATATGCAAATGAAAATAATCTAAAGGTAATGTACATACCATTTGATAAAACAGATGAGTTTTTAATGAGAGAATTGAATTTAGAAATTCTTTATGATGAGATATACTGGAAACCAAAAGAGGTTAAGTATTTAATATCTAAAAGTAAAATAACATTTACATTAGGAAGATTTCATCCACTAATATTTAGTATATCATCTGGTATAACTACATACTTTATAAATTGTCAAAAACAAGATGGTGAGTGGAGATACACAAAAGAAGGTAAAGATAAAAGCTATCAATTATTAAACGATTTTGGACTAATAGATAACTATCTAACAAATAACGATTTAGATGTTGATTTTAAAATATGCAATAAAGTTAAAAATATATCAAATGATATTAAAGACGAAATGTCAAAATTTGAGAATATGGTTATTAACTATTTAACTAAATAATCTAAATTATACCAAGAATCTTTAAGAATGTCTATTTTTTCAGATAAAGTTTTATTCTCAATTTTATTTTGAATTGTCTTTAGATTTCTACCCAATTTGTAATCACCAACACCAACACCAATTAAAGCTTGTTCTCTAAGGCTCGGTATCTTTTCATACCAATGAGGAACCTCTCCAATAAGATTACATTTCTTGCACTGAAACCCAATAATTAAGTCATCGCTATTATACAGCTCATAATAGTTGCCATTTTTAACATTTTCTATAACGTGGTGATAGTAATCATCATGACTTATACCAGGCAGTGATTTTGATGAACAAATATTACAATTTGAATGATCTTTATTGTATTTATAGTCTAATGTAATGTGAGAACCACCTCTAAATTCATCTCCGCCACCATGTTTACTATGACCAACTCTCATCATAACATTTTTATAAACTTTAATATTAATTTCTTTTTTTCGACTATTATAATAATTATTCAATCTTCTATTTATATCCAAATCGGCATAGTGTTTAGTATTTGTAGAGACTTCATCTATACCATTAACCTCAATCCAAAGACTTTTATTTATACAATAATGTCCCCAAGATTGAAAAGAATCACGATTTGTCAAGTCTTCTATATCTATGTTTACATAATCACCATTTTTCAACATACCATAGATATCATCAATTGAGGAATCACCAACATAATCATCCTTTTCCATATTCATCACTTTATTATCAAATATATTATAATAGTATGGACCAGGCATTTGCCAATACAAATCTATAAAATCATAACTATAATTTTCAATTATAAGACTAGTTAAATTTGGATGAACATATCTCCAGTCTTGAAATATAACAACCTTCTCGGTATTTGATAATAAAAATCCATTATTAAATATTGAATAATCAAAACATTTTGGAACTTTTAAATTCGCATAAAAAGGAACGTGTATTACATTATAACTCAATTTATCAACTAGGCTGGATATGTCTCTTTTAAAGAAATGAGGATCTACGATTACTACTTCAAAATTTTTATTAGTTTGATTATTTAAATTTAGTAACTGAGATTCTAATAAACCATCAACATAAAAAAATGTTGCCATTATATAAGAAACTTTAGGATCGACTTTTTTAGATTCTATCATAGGTTATATATTAAACTTTAGATTTCTGATGAATATAAATAAAAAATAATATTCATTAATGAGTTCAAACTATTCATTCACCTATGTTATAGGATATAGACACAATTTAGAAAGACTTCAAAATCTAAGACGAGTACTCGATTGGATCAACGGTTTTGGTGGTGTTGAAGTTCTTTTAATTGAACAAGACACCCACTCTAAAATTAAACACCTAAATCTTAAAGCTAAACATATATTCACAAAATCAGACATGCCTTATAATCGTTCTTGGGCTTTTAATGTAGCCATGAAGTGGGCAAATTCAGATATAATAGTATTTGGTGACTCTGATTTAATTATGGAACCAAATCAATTTATAGAAGGTTTAAAAGCTATTCAAAACTTTGATATGGTAAGTCCTTATCACTCAGTTGTTGATCTTACTCAACAAGAAAGCAACTTTCCATTAGAACAAATGATAAACATCAACAGACCTGGAAGAGGTGAAACCGATAATCAAAAGATTAACATTTCAGGAGGCATAGCTATGTTTAGAAGAGATGCTATTCAAAGAATAGGTGGTTGGAACGAAGACTTTATTGGCTGGGGAGGAGAAGATGACTTTCAAACAATGAAAGTTAAAAACTTCTTATCTTGGACAGAACTAAAAGCAAGATGTTTTCACTTATATCACAAGAGAGAACAACCAGACCAAAAGTGGTATCAAAGAAATCTTCAAATTTTACAAAAAACTTCAACATTGAATAAAGATCAACTTCAAAAGATGATACTAAATCAAATGCCAAAAGTTGGTATGAAAAACAAGTATGATAATTTCTAATAAAGATTTAGAAAAAATTTGTAACTATATAGAGTCATCAAAGCCATCACTTCCGCAAATAGTGATGACTTTTATAGATTATGAAGAAGAAACAAACGAGGAATATCAAAGAGCTCTAAAAAGAAAAAATAGAGATCTTGCTATCGATGCAATTTTAGATGATAAAGTAGAGGAATTTGAAAACAGAGAATCAATAAACCCTTTAGATAATGAGGGATTTTACACATCAACCATATCTCCTAAAATCAAAACATTAAATGTTCAAGGTAAATCATACTTGGACTTATTTGATATTTACAATGATGTTATGATGACATTAGAATCGTTAACATCAAAGCCTATGAACATTCCACAAAACTTGAATATTCAAACTCAGAAAGACTCAAAATTAACTGATTATGAAAATGAATCAGCTACCTCAAGAAGAGTCATTACTAGAATGATGATGATTAATAATTTAATTGCAACTACTGGAAGAACAGGACCGGCAAACTCAGCAATAGTTGGATTAGATGTTTATAAATATCTGATAATATCAAATGCTATGATGATAAATAGTGATGGCATTGTATCCGGTAATATTAGTGGTATTAATATAATACCATCACCTTACATAAAATCTAACAAGATTATTATGATGAGAAATGTTCAAAAAACGGAAAATGGATTAAATGTAATTAATTGTTCAAATGATATGAGATATTTCTTAAAAGAAACACCAAACTGGAATAAGATTATAAATTGGTTTGAAGTTATTTAGAACAAACTCTAACTTTATCATACTTTATAAGTAACTTAAAAAGTTTTTCATACTCTTCACTTGGATTCTCAACAAGTTTTTCACACCACTTATTGTTGTTAAAATATTCAACAATCATCCCTACTCTAAAATCCTCTTTCTTTGTAGGTTTCCAATATCTTTTACTTTCAACAAATGAAAATGAAGTACCATTGTATAAATAAGACATATTATCAGCGTCTGTATTGTACATAACTATACCAAGTGGTCTTTCAGATCCATCTTTAAACAGCTTTTTAGCATTTGTCTCACCTTTATATTTTATTATTGCACACTCCTCATTAAAATGATTAAGTAAAAATAAACAATCTTTTCTAAGAGTGTCATTATCAACCATACCGTATGCCATTACTGAGTCTTCAAATTGACCTTGATAATATCCCTTTAAGGGTAAAACAGTATATTCTTTGGCGTATAATATTGAAATCATATCCTCAAGACTTTTTGAGGACAATAAGATAAAGGTAGCACTTTGATGTTCTAATCCAACCATATTTGTATATATTAAAAGTATACAATACTTATTCCGTAATGGTGTAGATTTTTAATAAATCATCAATTGACAGATTTTTAGTTTTTGAAAAGTAAATAACAGCTTGTTCTATAGTTTCTGTCGTAACTTTAGAAATGATATCTTTCTTGTTATTATTTACGGTTAAATAAAATACTTTCATACTTTTATATATTTTATATTTATAATTAAATAAGTCCAAATTCTTCAAATAATTTTGTCTGAAATATAGCCCAAACTGAGTCTTTATGTGACTTTTGAACTATGATGCTATCATGTACAGTTATTACATTTATTTGTGGATATAGTGTATTTATTTGTCTAATAATTTTATTAAAAATAAGATTACTCTCTGCTTTTTGTAGCTCATAAGCTAATATCTTATAATCACCATTTTCTCTTTTATAGAGCTTAATAAAATGATGTATAGTTGGGAAAAGACTGCTGAAAATTTTATCTGCTTTGCTATTAGAACCATTTCTTCCAAAAAGAACCTTATAAGTATATTCTTTGGCTATGTTCCTATCCAATATACCACTTGAGTCCATAATATAGTTGTAGTATTTACCGCTTATTGTTAGGTCCTTGAATAGCTCAAACTCTTGTTGATTGACCCATTTAGTACCAGAGTCTTGTATTAACTTTGCCAAAAATAAAGGTTGACTATTCTTAATATCAATCTCACAAGTCTCTTCTCCGTTTATAAGTAAACAATTCTTTCTAATAAAAGATTTCAAAATTGTGAAGTTTGTATGCATTCTACCATAATTATCAAAATGATAAAATATATGCTTATCGTTTATACACTCTACCGAATACTTATTTCTGTTATAGATATCAATATCATTGTCTTTTAATGTGTCAAGAAAAAATATTGATCTATCAAACTCAATTTGAACTTTAAATAAATCACTTACTAATTTTGTCTTAATATCATTATCAATTAATGAAGTCTCTGCCTTAGGCTCCTCAAGTTGAATAACTTTGTTTTTAAACTTTTTTAGTAAAAATTTATCATAGTTGTTATATCGAATAATTGAACCTCTAAGTATAGATTCACTAATTGCATAAACTCTTGAGCTTTTACCTTTTAAATGTTTTGAAAGTAAAATCAAAACTTTATTCTCAATAAGATAATCCATATAGTAGTTATAAAGATATCCATATTTTTCTTTTAGAATTGGAGACATAAGATGAAATCTATTCTCCTTTTTGAAGTAATATTTTAATATAAGATTATGAACAATATCTATAAGATAAGCAGTCTTTAATTTTTGACTTTTATAATAGAAATTTTTTTCTTTTGAAATTTTCTCTAAAGAAGAGGGAAGAAACTGAAGACTACACTTTTTTGAATCTAAATTCTTTTTTATTGATGAATACGACTCTAAGTCGCTTAACTTTACTACACTTGATACCGTCATATTCTTTATATTTTAAAACGGTAAGTATGTTTCTAATTTCCGAGTATTTTATTAATAGATTTTTTTCTACTTTCCTTTCTTAACTCTTTAGTAATATATTGATCAAAAGAACTCATATCAAAGCTATGATATGTTTCTATGTCTTTAGCCATTTCACGAGTCCAAGTGGCTCTAATAGCTCTTGTTTCAGCTTTAACCTCAACAGAGGTCATGCTAAGATTAATCGATTTCATTATTTAGTAGGAGATTTAGGCGTTTCTTCAACTGGTAACATTTTACCACCTTTTCCTTTTTTCTTCTTATCAGAAGGAACACCTTTTTCAAACTCAGTGTAGACATCTGGATAAACCTCGCCTTCCGCATCGGTATCGTATTGTATATCAAAGAAGTCACCAAAGTCAAGAAGACCGGCTCTTGTTAATTCTACCTCATGTAACTTATTGAGATACTTATCAATATAATTATTGATATCAGTTACAAAACCATTAAATAAATCAACTGTGTTTTGAGTAAATACACCTATTGGTTTTTTTCTCTTCTTATTAAAGGAACCTAAAATAACCTTGAAGATATACTCTAGTTTTTTCGACTCTTTAATATAATCCTTAGTTAGTTTATTCGGAATAAGCTCCACATTAATCTTGAATTTATCTTTATCAAAAAATTCAGGAACTATAAAATCAAAGTCTAATAAATCTTGTTTTACTTCCGAAACATAAACATTAAATAGTTTAGAAATAAGATAGATATAAACTTCATCTCTTCTATCACCTTTTAGCTTTATTTCATCAAGATTAAATGATTGACAGAAGTTTAAGAAGTTAACTAATATCAATGTGTAAATTTCAACAAATTCTGTTGAATTACTATCACTCAATCTTTTATAAAGAGGATTCAATATCTCAAAAGAAACATCACCCTTTGTTGTTCTAACTATTAGCTTCTCTACATTGTTTTGAAAATCATCCGTTTCCATTAAAAATGAATTGGTTGAATTAGGATTTAATATCTTATAGAAGAAAAAAGCAAATGATTTCTCACCAAAAACATACTCTAAATCTTCTTCACTTGTATTAATAAAGTACTTAATAGCCTCTATCATTCTTTCTGACAATTTACCCTGAAAAACAATTGGTAGTAAATCAACATCAAAAAGTCTAGCATACTCATCTAACTCTTCAATTCCAAATTCATATTTACCTGCTTTATTAACTGCGGCTAATACTAAATTATTTTTAGGAACTTTAGAGTAAGAAATATTTGCTGGTTGGTTATCTGGAAAATACTCAAAACAAAACCACCACTTTTTATTAAGTAATGACTTAACTCTAACATCTAAAGACATGAAAAACTTAATAGCCGGATTGTAGTAGTTTTGCATAGCCAAATCAATTAAATTGATTGGTTCACTATTCATAGACTTTGGCTTGATAGTGAAGTCTTTACCATTCCAATTAACCCATATTTTTGAACCTTGTATATCTTCAAATACAATTATCTCACTATCAAATATAGAGCTCAATAATTCCTGGTCATTATTTCCATTAAGTGTTACTAATTTACTCATGTCTTTATTATACATTACTTTTTGATTTTTGTTTTCATCATCAATATATATTAAATAACGAACCTCTGAAACAAATAAAAAATGAGATATTCAATTTAATATATACAAAAAAGTAATTTATAAAAATGACTTATAAAGAAAACCAACCTACATATAATGTTAATCGTAAAGTGGTTAACTTTAAAGATTTCTTAGCAAATCCAGAAGGTGAAAAAGAAGAACTTGAAAAAGTTAAAAGATCAACAAGACCTACTAATTCTGAAGACCAGAAGTTAATTGGAAACTTTAGATATAAATTCAATAATACAACTCGTAAGATGGATGATTTAAGTCCTGAAATGATTGATGATAAGATTGATGCTATTGAAGAGTTAGAAGAATCAGTTGTTAATGAATCACATATTGATTACGATGTAATGAATAAGATTCAAAAAACAGAATCATATAAAACTCTTAAAGAAGAGTTCAGAAAATCTATTGCTACTTTTAATCAAGAATTAAAAAGAGTGGCTGATGAAATAGGATATGATGAAGGTGATAGTGATCACGACAAGGCATATTCTGCGGCTATACAGGAAGCACTTGATGAACTTATTGGATGGTAAACATAAAAAAACCTCAGATAAATCTGAGGTTTTTTCTTTTTAAAAGTTTTTAGTGACGTCAAATGACTTACCATCAGTACTACCACCATAGTTGTCTACTTCTTCATCATCATAGTAAACACCAGAAACAATATCACCAAAATAATATTCTTCAATTCCAATCTCACCATCAATTCTAATTTTAAGTTTAGTTATATCAAAGTCATCTTCTGTTTCAATATCACCTTCGAAGAAGCTACCTTTTTCAAATGAAGCACACATTAATAAATCTTTAGACTCATCAACTTCAATACACTCATAATCAACCAATTCAAACTCATCGGTGTCAAACTGGTGAAGATTCTCAGAGTCAATCTCATATAGTGTTTCGCCATTTTCGTCTTGTATGAGAACTGTAAACTTATCACTTGCACCCCATCTATGAAACTGATCATCTACTTCATACCAACCACCCCAATCCTCTAAATCATCAGCAGCAATTTCCCATAACTCTTTGTCAGGATTATTAAGAATTACTTTTTGTTCTTCATCAACAGAACCTATTGTTACTTCTGCACCATATCCATAAATTGAAACTTTGTACTTTTTCATTTTAATATTTTATTTAATTTATATTCTCTTTTATCTTCTAATTCAAGTGGCTCGGCTATTAACTCACCATCTGATATTTTAATTTGCCATTTATTGCCAGTCTTCTCATCCAAAAGAACTAACTTAGTAATAACAGTACTACCATCAGGATCAACATTAATCGCTGGTGATGAACCACCGCTAACACTAAATATACTTGAATTACAAGGTCTCGCCATTATATTAATTCAAATCTTTTTTTACCATCTTCAGATGTTGAATTCCAAATTTCTAATGGTCTAACATAAACAGAGCCAAAATTAATAGATTTATAAACTACTAATTTTTCTCCAGTTTCAGTGTGAGTAGCCATAGAGATAATCTCATATGTACCACCTTTATAATGCTTATACTTTTGTTGAGGTAAAGGATATTCCATTTTAACTATTATTTTCTAACAATAAAAACAATATCATCATATCTTCCTTTAAAGGATCTTGTATCTGATATATCAATATTTTCTCTATACTCTAAAGGTACTTCATTTCTTAGAAAATCACACCAAGAAATGTCTTGTACATCTTCAATTATTAAGTAACCACCTTTTTTAACCAATGGTAAGTATTTTCTGATAAACTCTATCTGTGATTGTAAGGTATGAGGTCCATCGTCAATCACAACATCAAAACCATCAGGTCTGTCATTTCTTATAGAATTTAAAACTAAATCAGAATAAGCGTCTCCTAAATAGAATAAAAATCTATTCGAGTCTATCATATCAAGTACACCAGCATTAACCGGATTTATATCAGAAAATGAGAAAATAGCATTTGGTAGATATTTACTCCAAAGTAAAGCAGACCCACCTGTTTGTATACCAATTTCTAATAATGTACACTCTTTATCTTTATATTGTGATAATATATCCTCATACATACCTGTATATGTGTGAAGAGAACCTTTGTCAGTATCACACATACCGGTTGATCTAACTTGGTCGATTATATTAAGTATTTCTTGTGATTCGAATTTATATGTCATTTTATATTAATTAATTTTTTTACCAGTTGTCGGATCGTAGTTCATAATTAACAACTCAACACCCTTAGCTTGTTCTTTTTTAGTATCTGCGTTATTTCCACCATGAGCTGAACTTCTAAATACTTCTTTTTCAGTCCAAACGTATTTATCTCTTGGTAACAATTCTTCAAGTAGAGGAAAATAATAATATGATAATGACCAGCGACACTTTGAATTTTTAATCAATTCCAATAATCTTCTATGAGAAGCCGGTCCAAAAACACCATCCGCATCAGCACCATACCAGAATAACCTTTTAGCATCATCTTCTCCTTTAGCCTCATCGAAACGAGCGTAGGGTGGATCTAAATAAAGATAAGTATCTTCAGAATCATACTTAGTAATTAACTCTTCAAAATCAATATTAAAAAACTCAGTAATAGACTTTAATTTTTCTGTATAATCATTCTTTTTTAATTTCTTAATAAGAACTTCTAATTTCAATCTGTCTTTATCTTTCTTATAACCATTGAATCCTGCACCACGAGGATAAACTGAATTGTGAGCTGATGTAATTAAAAAAGCATAAATAGCTGCTTTTTCATAATCGCCAATTTCGAAATTCATATCATCCAAAAAGTCATTTTTTTGATACTCTTTATAAATAGCTTTATAAAAGTCCCATTTTTTCAATGGGTCTGTTTCTGTTGTGTGCAGTAAAGTATTTTTTAAGTTTTCTAAGTGCTGAACAAATATTTCTGGTTCGGAACAACACTTATATAAATTCACCTGGTGGCGATTTTTATCATTATAGATAACTACATCAAATTTTAACTTTGGGTCGTCCATATACGTTCCCATTGAACCAGAGAATGGTTCTAAATATGTTTTGATACTACCATCTTTTGGTATTTTTGAATTGATAAATTCAATAAATACATTTGATGATTTTCCACCGAAATAGGATATTACACTCATTTATTTAATTTGTTTTTTTCTTTTATTATATCTTCAATAGAAGGTTTTTGATTTTGCAATTTTATTTCATCTCTAATTCCCATAAGAATGTTACCTAGATTGTTATCACCGGTATTATTACACTTTGGACAAGTACAAATTCCCCAAAATTTATCGTGCCACCAGTTACCTTCAATTAAGTCTTGATCACCTGTTGATAGTAGCATTTCAGATAAAGTCTCATCCTTAAACTTTTCTTTTACCGCCCAAGTCATAAACTCTAACTTTTTTTCATCCCAGTCTTTTCTGACTTTTATTCGTTGTCCTACTTTCTTAACATCGGCTGGATTTGGTATCCTTGATATCAACTCTCTAAAGTCAGCGGCTGTGTAGTAAACACCATCGATTAATTGCATTTCAGTTACCTTCATAGCAACATAATAATGTTCAACTGAAGGATATTTAATACCTTTATGTTCTATCTTACAAGGATAAAAGTTAGATAAAAATCGAAATCTTCCTTCAAATTTATTAATCATACTAATTATATAATTATAACGGACAAAGTTGTTTAAAACAAAAAAGACCGAATATCGGTCTTTTTATTTAGTGGAGATGACCAGGTACTGCCCCTGGTGTCTTTTTCGGTTGTTAATAACTATTCGTTTACAGGCTTAGAAAGTTTTTTCTAAACTTACAAAATATTTACTTTTTTTGATAATCTCTAATAAGTAACAAAAAACCGTTTCACCCTTTATTCCTGTGTGAGACAGGTTGGAGAATTTTTTTGATACAGAAACTGCTGTTAGACAGTTGCTGGCTCTTCTACCAAGAGCATGTTGTTTTGTAGCGCAAATACTAAATCTTCATTGCTTGCTACTTCGTTAACGTTGCCGTTTACAATTTTGTCACTTAATTTATTAATCGGATACTTAACCAGCCGATACCTGCATAATCACCACCACTCCGCAAATCAATTCTAAAACATCCCCAAAGTGTTTATTATCGTAAATGTATATATAATATTCAAAAATAGAAAAAAGTTGAGAAAAAATAAAAATTACCAAGGATAATCATCATCTTCGTCTTGTCTATAATTAGTTTTACTACTAGAATTATCTAAATTAAAATCAAAGGTAATTACTGGATTACCCGACTTAGTTTCCCACATCTCAAACGAATCTTCATATTGAGCGAGTATATCCTTTTTAATCTTTTTAATAACACTAAATACCTTTACAATATCTTTAAGTTGTTCTTTTCTATTAAACTGAATAGAAATAGAGATATCCAAACCAGCACTTTCAACATTTATGTCTTCTATTCCCACATTATAAAACATCTGTCTCAGTAAATAACAAAGATGGTCCATATCATCGGCATTATCATCTTCATTTGGATCATACTCTGAGTCATTCATGAACTCATCTTCATCATAATCATCGTATGGATCGTAAATATCATCAAATCCTTCTCTTTTTTCAAATAAGTTAAATTTTTTAAGTTTCATTATGATAAATCTATTTTTATGTATTCTCCATCAAAATAAGCTGTTTGGTCGACTTTATGTTTATTTAATAAGAATTGAAGTGTTGTTAGAGACTCATATGCCTCATCTATAAGACCATCTTCCATATCACACCTAATAACAGTACCACCGCCTTCTTCAGCGGTTATTTTTACATCAACACCAAAAGGTGATGCCTTTATATCACTTATAAGCTTACTATACTTTCTAATAATCTCTTCATCAATGCCAATCTTTCTTACGCTTGGCAATGAATTCCAATTTACTTCTACACTTGCTTTAGCTAATCTAGTAAGATAATCTATATTTTGTCTTTCTTTACCGGTATGTTCATTATAATAACCAACTGAAATATTGGTACATTCTGATATTTGCTCTAAAAATGACGCAGAGTCAGTGTATATACCAGTTGGATCTAAAGATAAATTCAAACCTTGAGCGTTATATTCTTTACAAAGAGCTGCACCAAACTCATTTGAGCAACAAACTCTTCCTAATTGAGAAGTAATGACCGAACGGACATCTCTTCTATCAAATGAAACACATCTCTTAATGTTCTTAAGATACGATGTATCGTCATAAACTGAAGAAAGTAGTCCTGAACCAATACCACCCCTCTCTTCACCCATAAAGAAATAATAAAGACCTGGTACATTATGAGCCATCATATAAAGCATGACAGCAACACCGGCTTTGTCATCAGCACCTAGTATAGTGGAGCCGTCTGTATAAATTATTTCATCACCATTCTCATCTTTCATAGAAAATAGTTTAGTAATACCCTGTTTTCTATCAGCAGTATCTAAATGTGATGTAAACATAGTTGTAGGATTTTCACCTATTATTTTGTAGTAATTACCAACAGAGTCTTTATCTAACTTAGGCATAAACTGCATTACTTCTTCCTCGTGTCCATGTGGATAAGTCTTAGTAACTAAAGATATAAATGTACTTCTTACATTTTTAGGATTATAACTAAATGGCTCTGGTGTAATTTTAGTTCGGTTATCACTTAATTCACCACCACCAGCCAAGGTATCATATTGTTGAATAAATTCTTGTATATCAGCCTGTTGAAAATAACTTTGTTTAAAGTAGTACTTAATGAAATTTTCAATTTTCATTGGATGAACTTTACCATCGATATCAACATCTAAACAAGATTTTGTTTTAGATATGTCAACATTTCCTATCTTCAATCCGTTAAAATATTTTGAATCTGGTTCATTTAACCAGAGCAATTCGAAAGCGATATAGCTATTTTCATCTTCTAATACTTTTAGAAGTTCTTCTAAATCCTTAGAATACTTAACTCTAATATCCGAAGTTTTCTTTTCTTCTGGTTTACCAAAGACTTCTTCTTTACTCTTATATCCACCAATAGGCGCATTACTCTTTACTTGGCCGACAACAGACTGAGTACCTGCTTCAAATATCTGTTCATATCTTAGTAATTTATTCATCTTTTCACTTTTTTATTAATGTATATATTAAATATTAAACTATAATTTGATATGAATTCACATAGTCAACTTTAACCTGACCATCATTCATACCTGGTTCTTTTTTAACAAACTTTTTCTGGCAATAAACAACAGTAACATTGTTTTCTTTAGAAGCCTTGCTATTTTTCTTTGCATAAAGAGCAGCAGATTTTATTACACTATCCGTAGGCAGATTTTCTCTTACACGAATAACAACATGAGATCCGGGAACTCCTTTAACATGCATCCAAATATCCTCTTTGTCAGTCATATTAAATGTTAGATAGTCATTTGACTTGGCATCTTTTCCAATATAAACTACAAATCCATCAATATCTATTTTCTGAATATTTGGAAATTTATCTTTTTTTCCCTCTGTAAATAGTTGAAAGTTTTTTATCATAATGTATATATTAATTATCAAACTATTTAAAATGAAAAAAGACCCATAAGGGTCTTTTTTCTTTATCTTAAAACTAATATTAGTTAAGGTAACTTGCAGAGTCTTTAACTTTGATAGTCATGAACTGCTTTTGTGGGAACCAACCAACTTCAGTTACAGCATATCTTGAACGTAATAACATTCTTGGAGCAAAAGTTGCTTCAGATATTACAGAGATAGACTGAGCCATTAAGTAAGGTACGAAGATAAGACCTGGTTGATCAGGATTGTTCTTTCTACCTAAAACGATTCTGTTATCGTTATACTTCATGTATGGGTCAACGTAGATAGAGATATCTCCAATTGAACCTACTGGGTAAAGTTGTCCTTGGCCGTTTAATTTAGATTTAGCAGGGTTAATTGTGTAACCAGCGATATCTTGTAAAGCAGCAGCAAGACCTCCGTTTGTGATAAGGTATTGAGCAGGACCAACACGACCTTCAGTTGCGATGTAGTTAGACGCGTGAGCAACTTTAGTGATTAATTTACGTTGTACAGCGTGTGTAGTTTCACCACCAGGACCACCTGATACATAAGCTGTATCTAAGTCGAAGATAGTTTGACCAGTGATAGTAGCAGATGCACCAAAAGTAGGAGCAGAACTTCTGTTAAGATCACCTAATTCGAAGATTTTACCAACAATTTGCTTAGAAATTGTTTGAGAAAGTTCGTTAACAAGGATAGATTCCATTTTTTGAACGATATCCATACCTGTGTTAGCTTTGATATCTTCGATTTCAGTTCTTCTAAGAGCTGAAGATACTTCGATAGTACCAACTGCAACTGATTTAGAAGAAATTTTTGGACCAATAACTCCAGAATAAGATTGATCGTCATTAAGACGGCTCATTGGATAGTTATTAGTAGCACCAGTATTCCAGTTTGCAGAGAAACCTGGGATATGATCTTCAAGAGCAGATACTAATTCAATAGTAGTAACAGCTGTAGACTGAGTACCTACTGAAGTAATGAATGCAGTCATTGATTGAGTTGCATCAAAAGTGTTTTTCTCAGCATCCCAAGTGTTAGGAAGTGCAAAGTTACCTGAAGTATTACCTTGTCTGTAAGCTTTGAAAATAGGATAACCATCGATACGAGAGAAACCTAAGAATTCAGCAACACCAGCTTTAGTACCAGTTGGCTCAGTTGATGATAATTTAGCAGATGAACTAATGTTAGTACCACCTGTGATGTTAGCACCATTTAAAGCAACCCAAATTCTACCACCTGTAATACCACCTGAATTTTGCTGTAAACCAGCAGCAGTGATAGCTAATGCTAATTGTGCTTCGATAGCAGCTAAATTAGTTGAGTTAGTGATTTTGAAAACTTGTGGTTTTTCGTTTGTAGATGAATCGATATCATCATATACGAAGTCGATATAAAGTAAATCGATTTTTGGACCTGGAGAAGGCTTAACTGCTACTAAATCTAAACCGATTGTTTGAGCAGCAATTTTCATAGCAACTGGAAGTAAGTTTTGACCTACATCACCTGAACCAATGTTACCATTGTTGTTGTAAGTTGTGCTAGTTACAGCGTTTAATGTAGAACCAGCGAAGATAGAAGGTTGAGGACTTGTTACAGAACCCATACCAGCTACGTTAGCAGCGTTAACGTAAGCGTTCTCATTGATTGAGTGATACTCAGCCATTTCTGACATCCATTCAACTCTATCGTTAGCAACACCCATGTTCTCTAATACAGGAGACCATTTCTTAACTGCTTTTGATTTGTCTATTCTAATGTGTGACATAATTTTTTTAATTTTTTTTTGTGATCTATATATAACCCTTTATTTCCTTGATTTTCAGAAGTGTGGATTTTTTATAGATTAAATGTTTTTGAATCTTTCCATAATAGCAGTAACATCATTATCAGAAAGTTTATCTTCTTGTATTAAACTTTCATGAGCTACTAACTTTTTAGTTACAGATTCATTTTTCTTGAGGTTTCTAGTTAACCAGAAATGCTCAACTTGTGATTCAGTCATTAAAACTTCAGCTGGATAAAGTCTAGCTTGTGATAAGATAGATTTTTTAGCTGATTCGTTCATTTGACCCCAGATAGCCTTAACGTTTTCAGGCATTAATCTGATTACTCTTTCTTCAAGAGTTTCGTTTTTAGTTGATAGTGCTTCTGCGATTAGGCTTAACACATCTTTAGATGTGAAGTAATTTCTTTCGCTTATGTGAAATTTAACAGCCTCTTGGTCTTCGTCAGACAATGCGTAGAAACTATCTACTTGTGACTTATTTAAGAATTTCAAGAAATTCAAGTCACTGTTTTCAGAAACTTTACGTTTTTTAGCTTCTTCAATTAATTTATTAATAGACTCTGATAATTCTGAATCTGAAGCACCACTAACTTCGTAGTTGTGTAACTCTTCTTCTTCGTTATTTTCTTCGTCTTCGTTATTTTCTTCAGCGTTTGGACCACAATCCTCTTCGTCTTCGTTAGCATTCTCGTAAGTAGCTTCGTTTTCTTCAGCGTTTGGACCGCAATCTTCATCATCCTCATTTGAATGAACCTCTTCTTGGTTTTCTTCATCTTCGTGTGATTCAAATCCGTGTGCATGTAATGTTGGGAAAGCTTCTTCATCTTCTTCCCAAGACTCATTTAATTTACCTGATAATTTTGTGTTTAATTTCTCAGCAATCAAACCAGCATAACTGATAGATTTGTCTAAGTTTTCAGCAATATATTCAGAGTAAGCAATATTATCATCTAAATGTTCAGCGATGTATTCAGAGTAAGCAATGTTACCTTCAACATGTTCTGCTAAATATTCAGAATAAGCAATTGAGTTATCAACATGCTCAGCGATATATTCTGCGTAAGCAATGTTTTTGTCTAAGTTTTCAGCGATATATTCAGAGTAAGCAATATTCTTATCTAAATTCTCAGCTAAATACTCAGAGTATTCAATGTTTTTATCAAGATTTTCGGCTAAGTATTCTGAATAAGAGATGTTCTTATCAAGATTTTCAGCGATGTACTCTGCATAAGAAATATTCTTATCTAAGTTCTCAGCTAAATACTCAGAGTATTCAATGTTCTTGTCTAAGTTTTCAGCTAAATACTCAGTGTAGTTAACAGCTTTTTCTAGATTCTCTGCTAAGTAGTCGTTATGTTTAATAAGTTTGTCAGTTGTTTCTCTCAATGACTTATTCTCATTAACCATAATTTGAACTTTCTCAGCTAAGTAATCTAAATACTTAACAACTTGAGCATTTGTAGCATTCAACTCTTCATAGTACTCTAAAAGTTGTTCCATCTTCTTAGGTGATAGGTTGCCTTTAGTAAGAGCACTCTTAACTTCTTTCTTAGTAGAAGCTAATTCTTTAACTAAGTATTGAGAATACTCAGTCAATTGTTGCTTTGTTACAAATTCATTTTTGTTCATATCAAATAGTTGATTTATTTTTGACTCGTCGGACATTTCAAAGATCCTAAAGTTGGTGTTTTCGTTGTATCCTAATGACTCGTTTAGTGATTTAACACTCATTTTTGCAGAAGCAAAACCTGGGTCAGCAACGATGTCATATGTGAATAATTTCTTTAAAGAAACTGTGCCGTCTGACTCAGTTATACCAGCCGCTCTTGAAGATACGAATACTGGACAACCATCATCAACTAAAGCTCTCGCTTCTTTACCCCAATATGTATTGAGTAATCTGATTTCACCAGCAACTAAGTTTGATTCTTTTACATAGTTTGCTTTTGTGATTATGTGTGAAGCTCTTGAAAGAGATGTGTCAAAAACATCTGGGTGATCAAACTCACCATAAACAACACCAAGGTTGGTTATTCTTTCATTAAGTTCCTGAAGAGCAGGAAGGAATTTATCAGCAGTATAGATTCTTTCATTACGATTTTTTACTCCGAATTCTGTGAATGTACCACCAAGAACATAATCCTTCTTACCAGAACTAGCGTTCTCTCTAATAAGAGCGTTAGTTGAATTTTCTACGATTAAAACTGGTTTCATTTAAATGTATTATTTTTTAAAATATAGAGTATATATATTCGATGAAAAACCGCCTTTTTTTTAAGATGGATTTTTTATAGACAAGTTGTATTTCAATTAGGAACTATATCCTATAAAAGTCATGAGGAAGAGATATAAAATTAATAAATAAAAGAAATTGAGCGGTTTTTTATGATCCTTACAAGAGAGATAGAAATAAAAATTAATGAATCAAATTATCAGTATTATGATGATTTAGGATATGATGTTGCAATTGGTGAGATTATTAAAATTCCAATAGAGTTGATGTCAAAAGGATCACATTATAAAATAAAATGTAAATGTGATGGATGTGGAGTCGAGAAAGATGTTATATTTAAAAACTATGTTAAATATGATAATCCTTGGGGTGAATATAGTTGTAGAAAATGCTCAGAATCAAAAAGAAAAGAAACTCTAAGAAAGAATTTTGGAGTTGACTATCCGATTCAAAATAAAAAAGTACTCAACAAGATGAAAAACACTCTTATTGAGAAGTATGGAGTTGATAATATATCTAAACGTGATAAACAAAATGAGAATTCTTAGATAGAATAATCATATGATAGAATTAAAAGAAGGAGATGTATTTGAAGGACAAATAGAGTTCGCAACGAACGGCAACGCATCTCTAATAGTAAAAGAAAAAGAAATATTCATTTATAAAAAGAATACATCTACCGCTCTTCATTTAGATAAAGTAAAAGTTGAAATATTTAAATCTGAAAGAAAGTTAGAAGGTAAAGTAATAGAAGTAATTTCAAGATTTAAAAAAGAGTTCGTTGGTAGAGTACAAATAGGAAAGAAAACTATTTTTGTTGTACCAGATAGTAATAAAATACCAGTAGACTTTTATATTAAAGGTGGATTAAAAGCTGAACACGACCAAAAAGTTGTTGTAGAATTAACAAAGTGGGAGGACTCTAAATCACCACAGGGAAAAATAACAAAAATTTTAGGAAACTCTGGTGATAACAACACAGAGATGAACTCAATTATGATAGAGTATGGACTACCTGTTGAGTTTCCACAAGAGGTCATTAATGAATCATTTTTAGTACCTGAGGTTATTAGTGAAAAGGAAATTTCTTCTCGTAAAGATATGAGAGGTGTTACTACCTTAACTATTGATCCGATTGATGCTAAAGATTTTGATGATGCTTTATCTATAAATATTATCAATGATAATAAAATTGAAGTAGGAGTTCACATAGCGGATGTTGGTCACTATGTTAAACCGGGAACTAAATTAGATGAAGAGGCTTTCAAAAGAGCAACATCTGTTTATTTAGTTGATAGGTGTGTACCAATGTTACCAGAACGTTTGAGCAATGGTATATGTTCGCTTAAACCACACGAAGATAGATTGGCTTTCTCAGTTGTCTTTACTTTAGACTCCGATGGAAATATCTTAGATACTTGGCAAGGAAAGACAATAATTCACTCTGATAGAAGATACGCATATGAAGAAGCTCAAGATATTATTGAAGGTAATGATGGAGATTATTCAAAAGAAATTAGATTACTTGATACACTAGCAAGAAAAATTAGAAAAAAGAGAATCAAAGAAGGTTCTATAGAAATGGGTGGTATTGAAGTGAGATTCAAATTAGCTGAGGATAATAAAAAGCCTATAGGTGTTTATTTCAAAGAACAAAAAGAATCCAATAAACTAATTGAAGAGTTTATGTTACTTGCTAATAAATCAGTGGCTAAAACTTTATCGGATGCTGGTTGGGCAAATGTATATAGAGTTCACGATACTCCTAATATAGATAAGTTAAATGAGCTGGTCGGTGTTTGTAAAAACTTTGGATATGATATAGAAATATATGATGATTCGGCAGAAATTAAAAAAACTCTAAATGGATTGTTAAAAGATATTAAAGAAACACCTGAGGAAAATATGATCGAGACTTTAGTTACAAGATGCATGTCTAAGGCAACTTACACAATTAAAAACATTGGTCACTACGGTTTAGGATTCACACACTATTCTCACTTTACTTCACCGATTAGAAGATATCCAGACTTAATAACTCATAGAATTTTATTTGATTTCTTAAATAAGAAAAGTCAAGGAAACCCTGGTAAAATTGAAGAACAATCTAAATGGTGCTCATCAAGAGAATTGGTTGCAGCCAAAGCTCAGAGAGACTCAATTAAGTATAAACAAGCAGAATATCTTTTAGATAAAATTGGGAAAGTGTTTGATGGAATAGTATCAGGTGTAACTGATTGGGGTATGTATGTTGAATTAATCGAAAGTAAGTGTGAAGGTATGGTTAGATATCAATCACTTGAAGGAAAATGGTCGACAGATACAGCCAACTATACAATTCAAAACGAATACGGAGATAAAATCAGATTAGGAGATCCGCTTAAAGTTATTGTTAAATCAGTAGACTTAGAAAGAAAGCAAATAGATTTTACAATATTGTAATGAAAAAATTCGATATTAAAAAAATAGATGTAATAACTAATGATAGAACATTAGACTATTATGAAAATCTATTGAAAAGATTTCCAGAATATAATGCTATAAAAAGAGAAATAAAACTGACTAATTTATTAGAAGGTAAGAGAGTTCAATTTGAAATAGATGATATTAAAAATACGGGTGTTTTGTGGGGAATGTTGACGGATGAACCAACAATAGATCCAAAACTACAAGATTCGTGTTTTGATACAAAATCAATGACTTTTGTACTAAATGGAAATAAAATCGAAAAGCTAACAATAGGAATAACACCACTTAAAACAGAGAAAGGAAAAATATTAGAGAGTTTAATAGAATCTGATATTGAAATAGAAATAAGAGAATTCTCAATAGGAAATTCAATTTTATATTTCTATGTAAGTTTACCAAGAATAGCAGCATAAAAAAACCTCTCAAATTGAGAGGTTTTTTATTTATAATTTCTTTAGAATTCAAATTCACCGCCACCGCCTTCTGCTTCACCACCACCTTCTGCTGGAGGTGTTTCCGGAGCCGCTTGAGCTTCTGGAGCTGGAGTCTCACCACCTTCAGCAGGAGCTTCACCGCCTTCAGCAGGCGGAGCTTCACCGCCTTCAGCAGGTGCGCCTTCCGCACCAGGAGCAGCACCAGCCGCGGCCGCAGCAGTAGCAGCATCTTTAGCCCAGTACTTTTGATTTTCAGCTTTTTCTTCAGGTGTTAATTTTAAAACTTGGTCAACAAGATATTCAACATGGAAATAAGGTTTATCACCATTCATAATTCCAATTAATGAGCCAAACACCTCAGCTTTTTTAGTCATATTATTTAATTTCTTCCATTCTTCAAATACTTGGTTTGAGTTGAAAGAAATATCAATCTGATTTAATAAAATCTCATCATCTTTAAGTTCTGGAAACTCTATCAACATTTGAAGTTTTAAAGGTTTTACAACCAACTCCTTAAAGTTTGCTCTTAAACGACTAATAAAGCTATAAAACTTAATCTCATCTCTTGTCATGTCAGCAGAATCATTAATCAAATTACCGCCACCGTTCTCTTTATCAAAACGTTGAAAAGGAATTCTTGATGCTCTTTTCAAAGCATTATAAAACCAAGTCAACATATCATTCTCATTTAAGTTGTGACCTTCTGGTGAAACTAATTCCATAGCTGGTGTACCAGCATCTCCTTCGGGAAACCATATTTGTTTGTTATATGGTAAATGTTTGGCACCATTAATACTTAATGTACCAAGTGTGTCATCCCATTCAACCTCTTCCGAATAGTCATTTATCAACTGACCAATTTGCTCTTCTGCTCTTTGTCTCGATAAACCCTTAATAGGAATAGTAAACTTTTGATAAACAGTAGCATTAATAATATTGAACATAATTCTTGTTTGCTCAAGAATCTTCAACTGATTATACGGCTTTATTAGACCTTCAACATAAGAAGTTTCAGAATAATCATTCTGAGTAGAGTATGAAACATAAACTATTTGAGAATCTAGAAATATTCTCCTTAGTTGTGGGTCTTCAGGAAACTGAATCCATAGATGTCCTATACTTGGTTCAAAAGCCGGAACTAATGTATCAGGTCTTAATCTATTAAAACCTATGATATTTTTCTTTTTATCATCATATATAATCTCAAGTGCTATATAACCATCTATTAGGAAGTCTTTCATCATATTCCAAGCGGTTATACTATCTGAAAAGCCAAATTTATTATAAATCTTTTCAAAAAACTCTTGATACTTATCTTTAATCTCTTGTGAGTAATCATTAGACAAAGGCTTAGGTGAGCAGAAGTCTTTATCATCATTGTATATTATTGATTCATCAGCAATAGAACTAACAAAATCTCTAATTTCATCTTTAATTGAATATTCTCTAAGGATTCTTCTTTTATCAGCATATGCTTTATCTAGATAGGGAATAGACTTTCTATTTAATACAGAGGCAACGGCTCTTTGAGAAAAAAAGTCATACATTGAATTTCCTCTCGCTGCCATTGGATCTTCATTTATACCAACACCAACTTGATTTCTAACAATCATATCATCATAGTTCATACCATATGATGACAAACCTCTTAAGATTCTACTAAATAGTCCCTTATTCTCTACTGCGCCATTTGTATAAGCGAAATTTGATTGATTTGTACCAGCATTAAATTGATTATAAGATGCCATTTATTTTAATTAGTATTTAGACTTATATATTAAAAAACCAATCTCTCTCCAATAAATGTTTAAAAGAAAAAACATCAAAGGAGTACAGGTTTTTTATGGCTACTTAAAAGTAGAATGTTCTTAAAACTACCTTTAAGTCTTCTATTTGCAACCCATATTCATTTAAGAAACCTAAGAAATCTGGTTGGAACTTAGATAACTGATGAATAAGTTGTTGAAACTTAATAGCTGAGCCTCTGTTCATAAACTTATTACCTTCTGCCCATGTTATCTCTCCATTTTCCAAAACTCTACAATTAACACTATGAGTGTTATCACCAGATTTAAAAATTACTTGTAAAGACCAAGCAGTTCCAGCTTTGAATAGTCTCGCACTATCAAATTTTGCATCTGGAAAAGATCGTACACCACCTACTAAAATTCCAAACTTCATATTATCAATAACTTTTCTTGACATATTTACAGCATGCTTTCTAACTTCTTCCGCTCTAGATGTTTGACCATAAGATGCCATTTTATCGGCGGCACTCATATAAGTTGAATAGTCAAGTTCTTCAAATTTTCTTAAATGTTTCATTTATATTGATGATTTTTATTATAGTATATATTATTATAATTTTCCGTATTTTCTCATATTAGTCTGTATTCTTTTAATATGGTCTTTTAATAAAACGTACTTTTGATTAATTTCTCCTTTAGTATCAAAAAAATCATCTATTGTAGCCTGCATAATTTCTTGATTTCTCTTATCCTTATCTTTAATCTTGACTTGCCATATACTAAATAACTTAGCAGGGTCATATTTATTTTTAGGATGAGCCGAAATAAGAAATCTTGGCACTAAATCCATTTTAATTCTATGAGGCATCTTAATCTGAGATGCGTTATACTCAACAAGAGCATATTCAAAACCATATCTTTGTAGCTCAGAATACATACCTTGATAGTCTACCTTAAGAGGTAATTCTTTTTCAAAGTTTTCTGTGGATATAAACTTATCAAATAGATAGGCTCTAACTTCTAATGGTATAAAATTAAAATTAACAGCAAATATTATAATCTTATTAGAAACTTTTTTATAATTTGTAACAAAAACCGGTGAATATTGCATCCAATTTGAACTATCCAGATAATGAAAATGATAAAACAAGCCTGGTATTATATCATTTATACCTATTGCCTTAACAAGATCATCTGACTTTTGATACTTATCATAAAAGTATAATGAATTATTTTTGAAATTATCAGCCAATCCATTACCATCTACTAATAATCTAAGTCCTATTCTGTCTATTAATTCTCCCATGGAAATAAATTTTCTTTTATATATAAAAGAAACAAATCTACAGAGATGTTAAACTCAAAGCCAAATAATACAAATTATAGTCAAGGTAACTATATACCAAAACATAAAGATAAAGTTATCAAATTAAACACTCAAGGTGGTGTCTATTATAGAAGCTCTTGGGAAAGAAAGATAATGACCTGGCTTGATAATAATAAAACAATAACAAAGTGGGGCGCTGAGTGTCTTATCATACCATATCAAATGACACATTTTGAAAATGGTGACACAAGAGTAAAAGAGCATTGTTATTATCCTGACTTTTATTATGAGATGAGAAACTCTGAAGGAGTTCTTAAACAAGTTGTTGTTGAAGTAAAACCATTCAAGGAGTACAAAATGGTTCAAGATTTAAATGAAGGTAAATTAGAGGTACCAGAAAAAGGTATGAAGAAACTAAAAAACTTTGAATATGACCTAAAAATGGCTTATAAAAATAAGCAAAAATGGGAGACAATGATAAACTGGTGTAATAAGAAAGGATACGAGTTTATTATAATAACAGAACACCACTTAAAGAAATTTAATCTCTAAGAAAATAAACCATAAACAATAATTATAATTATAAAAATTACCGATATACTAGGTAATATATTATCCCAGATAGCATATAGTCTTTTACTAATGTGGTAAAAAGGTAAACTTAAAAATCTGAGTCCTATTAGAAAAATAAACAAATCTTGCTGACTTGAGAATAGACCAGCAATTAACCAAACATAGTAAAAAAATCTATTAAAGTAGTATATTAAATCTAAGATTGAGGTTTCTCTAATATCTTTATTCTTAAACTTATCATCAAGTTTTTTCTTATTAAAAACATAATAGATTTCAGTCCAGATAAAAATAATTGAAATTAAATAAAATATCATACTTTTGACTCATTATATATTATCTCTTCAAATTTCAAGAGATTTTGAAAAGAAGATTCTGATAATTTAACACTTTTATCATTCTCCACCATCTGATAGAGCTTATCAGTTACAAAAACCTCTATACACTCACCAACAACTCTATCGTACTTTTCAGGAACACTGATATCTCTATCATCATAAATAGAAGAGACATAAAGGTCTCTCTGTTCGTTATTTACATGTAGTGAACAACCATCACTTAAGAAACCATCTTTAATATTAGACTCTTCCCAAAGCTGTAAGAATACTTTATTCATTTGTATTAAATTTAGACAGATATTTTACAATAAAAATTAAACAAAGTTTATTAAATTTTATAAAATAAAAAAAAACTACATATGAATATTAAACTAGAGTACATTTGGCTTGATGGTTCGAACCCTCAAAGACTAAGAAGTAAAACAAAAATCACATCTGAAATCAACTCAATGAATCCATCTGATTATCCAGTATGGTCATTTGACGGAAGCTCAACACTACAAGCAGAAGCGGGAAGAGGTAAAAATACAGATTGTCTATTGAAACCAATATTTATCACACAAGATCCATTCAGAGGAGGTTTAAATAGATTAGTTCTTTGTGAAGTATTGAATCCAGATGGAACACCACATGTAACAAATCACAGAGGTTTACTAGTTCAAAAAGTGGAAGAATTAGGTATAAATGAGTCTATCGATAAAAATGAACTACCTTGGTTTGGCTGGGAACAAGAGTATACTCTAACACACAAGCCTCATATGCCATTTGGTGAAGGAATTGGACTACCACTTGGATTCGGATTAGATTCTAAAGGGCCAAGACCTCAAGGTGATTACTATTGTGGTATCGGAGCAGATACTGTTATAGGTAGAGATATTGTAGAAGAACACATGAATATGTGTATGGAAATAGGATTAGATATATCAGGTATTAATGCAGAAGTTTTATTAGGTCAGTGGGAGTTTCAAATTGGTCCAGTAACTGCATTAAATGGCTCAGACCAATTATGGATATCTAGATATATTTTGGATAGAGTAGCAGAAAAACATAATGTAAATGTCTCTTTACACCCAAAACCAATAAAGGGCGATTGGAATGGAACTGGTTGTCATGTTAACTTTTCTTCTAAAGAAATGAGAGAAGAAGGTGGATTGGATTTAATAAAAGAAACAATGGTTAAATTAGAAGCGAATCACATGCAACACATCGAAGTTTATGGTCTTCATAATGAACAAAGATTGACAGGTGCTCACGAAACGTCAGGTATTCACGAATTCAGCTTTGGATATAGCACAAGAGACACTTCTATTAGAATTCCAGCACAAGCAATTGTTGAGAATAAAGGATATTTCGAAGACAGAAGACCAGCATCTAATTGTAATCCATATCAAGTTGCCTTGAGAATGTTACAAACAGTATACAGCGAAGTTGAGATTTCAACAGAAGCATAAAAATTAATTAAAGTTATGCCAAAAATTACATGGTTTGAATCTTACACTACTACTTGTAAGTATTCAGCAGAAATAACAGAAGAAGAAGCTCAACTCTTTAGAGAAGACGAAGAAAGATTCTTTGAAGAAGTTGACTATCAAGGTAATCAAGATCTTGAGTGGGATAAGATATCTAATGAAGATACTTATGACTTTGAAATAGAAGATGAAGAATAAATAAAAAACCCACTCAATTGAGTGGGTTTTTTAATTTTAATATTTTATAAAGAGTGTAATCCTTGACCTTCATTAGAACCTTCAATTGATATTAATCTAATTTGATGTTCATTGTCACCTTTCTTCTTATAAAGCTCGTTATAACCTTTAGCAATTCCTCTTTTGAATACTTCAGTGAAATAAGCAAAAGCGTTTACTGATTTATCTTCGTTAAAATTGTACCAATTTTGAAACATATCGAGAAGTCCGGACTGATAACAATCTAATTTATCATCATTTGACCAATATCTCATTTTTTTGATTGTCTTCTTTGCTAGAAGCTCTAGCATTTTCTCTGCGTTTCTTGTGAGTTTTCCTTGTGCTTTTGAAACTATAATCTCAACATACAAGTCTTTATTATTTAAATACATTCATAGGCTCTTATTTTTTAAGAATTAATTAAATTAAATTCTTATCTTTCATGTTATATAATCATGTAACATGTAAGTTTATTTAAAATAAAAAAATCCTCAAATTTCTTTGAGGATTTTTTCAATATTTGATATTAAAGTTTAATTCTTTCTTTATATTGAAGTTCTTTAGTAGCATTTAGTTCAACGTCTAAGTTTTCTTTTCTCTTTTCTAAGTTTTTAAGAGCTGTAGTTAATACTTCAGACTCACCTATCATTTGAATAGAACCTTTTACTTTAGCTATGTTGAAATTAACATCTTCTAATTTAAGAGTAATTTCTCTTTCTTTATCTTCTAGTTTTCTTTTAACTACTAATTCTTTATCTAAACTATTTTCATAAAAATACGTTAAATCATAGTTTAACTCGTTTCTTACTTCATTTACTAATTCAAGAGCTGATTCATATTTGAAGAATGAGTTACCATATCTTTCATCACATCTGTAAACAAAAGTATTATTTTTATAGTTGAAAGCAAATACTTCTAAATAAGGGTTAATTAAGTTGTTAACTTTTTTAACAACATCTAACTCTACAAATTTATCTAAGTTTTTAGAAACTTCAACTAAAATAGGGTAGAAATTTTTATTAACAATAGGAACAATTGGAGATGAGAATAAAGACTCTAAAGTAGTATCTTCGTTTAACTCATCATCGTTGATATATAGACCAGATTTTTTACCAACAGAAAGACCAACTGTCAAATATTCAGAAATTCTAAAATTAACTCTATCTTCAGTAACTTGAGCATACTTCATTGCTGTTTCCAACATTCTTAGAGATTTTAGAGTCTCTTCATCTTTAACATGAGTTTCTAATAATGTTTTTTCAATTGTATTTTCACTTAATAAGAACCAAGAATCTTTAACAAGAGCAACATGACCATCTTCAACCTGTTCAACTATAGTAAATGTAGATTCACCTTTACCACCACTTAAAAGATTAGATCTTTTTTCAGGTGATTTTGTTAAGTTGTGAACAAATAATTTAACTTCAGGAACCCAATCATAAACTGCCAACTCGTTAAGAATTTTAGACATTCTATCTTGATCACTTTCTAAGTTAATAGTTTGAAGAACAACGTTTAATGGTTGTCTATAAAGTTCTCCTTGATTTTTAGTATTAAGAACATTATATAAATTTTTCAATTCATATAATAGCTCATAGCTTTTCATATCATCATTAAGACTTTCCAATAGTGATTTAACATCATTATCATAGGTATATGGTTTAAGTCTTTCGTTAAGAGAAACAATAACCTGCTTTTCTGATAATTCATTACAAGCGTTCATATGTCCCTCAACTATCACAGAAACTTCCTCCTGGTCAAGAGTAAGATTCTTTTTGAAGTTAAATAACTCAAGTTTCAGATTCTTCATATTTTAAAATATTTTTTTTTATTTATTGTATATATTAATGATAAAAAGTCATTTTTTACCATTTTTTAAATTATTTATTTACTAAGGGTTTGAAGAGTCTTTAGGTGATTTTTCTCCATTCGGATTATTAATATTTCCGGATGCTTTCTCTCGCGCCCTAAGTATATTATTAAACCATCTTGTTCTCTTAGGACCAACAATGATATAATCTTGATTTGTTGTACTACCATAAGGACTTGTAGGTGAACCGGCTCCTTGAGTATTATAGAAGCTACCGGTTTGACCATATGGAGTTGGTTGATTTGGTGAATTTAAAGCACCTGGTGCACTACCAGAGACTAAAGATCCTCCAGCAGCATTACCCGAACTTCTACCAGGATTAGTTCCACCAGGTTGATTAAAAAATTCAGAATAACCACCTGAAAAAGCAAACTCATTCATATCACTATTAAGGCTACCAGTTGACATACCAGAGCCATAAGATTGAGGATAACCTTTTGCATTGACTCTATCACTTCTAAATGCTGGATAATATGTCTCAACTGTAAATGATACTTTCATTTTGATATTATTATCACTACTTAAATTCTTTTCTCTTGACATCTCAATTGAGTTTGAATCTGGCATGAGTATAACGGCATCTATATTTAAAAAATTATACTCAAAGTACATGAACTTATAAAGCCACAGAGTATCCATTATTGCCTGACTACACTTAAAAGTATCTATCTCTGAACTAAGTAAAATCTCCAAATCATAGTTTACTGTTATTGGCACAGCTCTTACTTTAGCAAGGACCTTTCTAATTTCAACATCATTTTCGACAACCATTCTCAACCAAACATTGGGATTGGCAAATTCATCAGATTTAATATTAAAACCAGTTAAAGTTAAATGTCCTCTCGGTATCATATCAGTATTAAGTTCAACAAATCTATTTTCTGATACAATATCATCAGCAAAAGAATCAAGTAGAAATCTTTCATCTCCAGTCAATGAATAATAAAAAGGAACTTGCACATAAACATCTCCTGAGGAGAATCTATTAATCCACTTAATTTGACCTTCTAAGGTATCTAACACACAAACTGTTAAATCTCTAAAAAATACGTCTTCAAAATTAAATCTTTCGCCTATCATAAGAGTATATATTAAATATAAACTTTCTCTCCAAGATTTTATATACCTACTATCAACTAAGTATTATGTCTACAAACTCTTTACTATTATGGGAAAAATGGCGTCCAAAAAATATGGACGATGTAATTCTTTTACCAAGAATTAGAAAACATTTTGAAAACGGAATTAATCAAAATTTTATATTTTATGGACACTTTGGAACAGGCAAAACAAGCTTGGCTCGTATTTTAATTGGTAGATACACAAAAGATAAACCTTATCTTGAATTGAACTCATCTCTTTACACATCAATTGATGTTTTAAGAAGTGAAATAGAGGATTTTTGTAAATTTAAGCCAATGATGGAAACAGAATCTGATATAAAGTACATTTTTTTAGATGAATTTGAAAGAGTTTCTGCTCAATTTCAAGATGCATTTAAAGCATTTATTGAAAAGTATAATAAAAATGTTAGATTTATTATAACGACTAATCATTTGAATAAAATATCAGATGGTATAAAGTCAAGAATTCCTCAAATAAATTTTGATTGTCAAGGACTTGATGAAGAAAAATATCTTAAACAGGAAATCTATAAAAGAATTAATAATACAATTCTTCCTAAAGAAGGCAAGGAGATTCCTAAAGAAGATTTAGTTTCTATTATAACTAAGAAATTTCCAGACTTCAGGTCTATAATGGTTGAGGTTCAAAACTATTTAGAAACAGGCAGTCTTGGCGACAATACATCTAATGTATCTAACAAAGTGAAATTAGATTTATACAATTGTATTTATGATAAATCTTTAGATTATGAGAAAATATATCACTTTTTAATGACCAACTTTGGAGCAGAGAAGATAGATGTAATGATTAAGCTATTAGGAAAACCATTCATCGACTGGTCAATATCAGAATCAAAAAGTGTAGATAAATTATTTGATTGTAATTTTATTATTGCTGATTATTCATCTAAATTAGAAACAAACACAGACCCTATCATACTAGGTCTTACTATAATTGGTAAATTCAGAGACATACTTATTAAATAAAGAGCTATAACATATTAATATATATGTTATGGCATTTGATTTTACAGATTTCTATATTATATTTCCAGGTCATCCTAGATTCAATGATACAAAAATCATCGAAGATGAGGTTATTAGAGTTATTATACAAAAGTGGGAAATGATAATATTTACAAATAGAGGAGAACTATTTTATGATCCAAATTTTGGAGGAGATTTAACCAAGTATCTACACGAAACTAGACTATCAGCCGAAACTATAGAATCATCATTAAGAGGTCAGATTAACAGATACATAGGAGAACTTGAATCACTCACATATACACTACAAGTAAACATATATGAAGATCCTGAGAGATATCAAGAATATATGGAAGTATTTTTTCAAATTTCAGACTACCAAGTATATGCTACAATTACTTAATATCGCCTCTTTTTCTTAGAGTGTATAAAATTTGCTTTATAGTCTCTTCACTTAGGTCAGCCTCAATTGATAATTGTTTAATATCAGTTAATCCCTCCTCATATAACTCTTTAACATATTCAATATCATTTAATGTGAAATCCTCAAAAGTATAATTTTCTCTAACAAAACTATCAAATTTCATTATTCTTTCTTCTAACTTTTCTGGTAAGTTTTTATGCTTAGTACTAGCAAAATCTTTAAGTTTTTTCTTAGTCATAGAATTTGCTATTTTTTTAACATCGTCAGCATATTTTGGATTCAAATCTTTTGATTTAACATCACCGGTCTTATAAGCATAGGCTAAACCCATAAGTCGCTGTTGAGTTTTTGAACGAGCTGGCATAATATAGATTAAATTTCTTTATATATTAATTTTATATATAGATTTATGAGACATTTAGTTAAGTTTTCATTACTTGAAGAAGTAAATCCAAGAGACATATCATTTGTAGAATCTAACTTAGATAAGTACTTTACATTAGCATTTGAATTTGAAATAGAGACAAATGATACAAGCAATATAAAGACAAAATATGAAGATTTGGATGAAGATGTAATTGAAGATATTCTTGCCGTTGTTATAAAAGACATGAAGATAAGAAAGAAGTCAGAAAAAGAACTAATTTTTGACTTAGCTTATAGTCTTTACGATCACATAGAGTATGAAATTGTGAATAGCAATACTTTTGATTCGATTTTTGATTTGAGTAAATATGAAGATGAAAGAGAAAGAGAGATTGTCTTGCATCTAAAAGATTCCATAAAATCAGTTGTTTATGAAGAAGATTATGTTTATCTAAAAAGAATGGTTAAAAAACATCTGCCAAACTTTACAAGAAAATGGTCAAGAAAAATTGACTTTGTAGGTGATGCAACTTTAGATAGAGGAATTGAAATAAAACCAAAAACCTATGTTCCAAGTTTATCAGAATCAATTGAAATGATAAACGACTTCTATAGTGACTTAGAAGTTCAAAAATACTGGCACTTCTCAGAGAGAACAGGAATTCATATCAATATAGGAACAAATGAAAAGGTAAACTGGAATCCAATAAAAGGCTTGGTTATATTAAATGACTTTAATTCATTTGAACAAACACCACTAGCATTCAAAGATATGACTTGGAGAATGAATAATAAATTTTGCGGCTCAATAATACCATACTTGAGAACGATGTCAGATAAAGAAAAGTTAAAATTAAAATCTGTAGACTTAAATGATTTAGAAAAATCAGAGAGTTTTTTGAATCTTTTTTTAACTAAAAAGGTAAATGATATTGGATTTAAAAATTTAGGATTTAATATAACTAAATTATCAAGTAACTATTGCGAGTTTAGATACGCAGGTGGGGTTATACCAAAAGATGTTTTAGTTGAAAAAGTTAAATACTTTTGCTTTATAGTATATTGTATGACTAACAAGGAATACAAGAGAAAAGAGTATGTAAAGAAGCTTTATAAATTTATTGACAATTTATAATTAAATAGGACAACTACTAGCAGTATAGATAAACTTATAATCTCTTTTTATCTTAACACCTAATCTTTCAGCTGTAGTGACTACATCCTCTAAACATTCTGAATCGGCTCCTCCTACAATAGTAACTTCTGTGCCTTTTAATGATGTCAATAGTTCATATAACTTTTTAGGACAATGAAACCATCTGTGATTATTGTTTATATAAGTAATTATAGTTCCCTCTTTTGTTGGAAAAATATCTCCCTTGTTTAATTCATTATTATACTCTTTATCACTTATTTCTTGATAGACCTCTTTATCTAAAATTTTCTTATAAAAATCAGCATCAACCTTGTAGTTATATCTCTTTTCTATAAGTTCTTTTTGATTAGGAAAATAGTAAATATCATCATGTATAGGAACTTCAGGTGTTTCATCATATAAATAGTCTTTATCTACTTGTTTACCATCAACATGATTATCCCAAATTTGATAAACATTCTTAAAGTTTTTACAATACTTTTTTAATTCATTTAAATACATTTCCGAGAAAAACTTCTTAAATGACTTCTGAACATCAACTATAATTAATGTCTCGTTACCATAACTCTCAAATGTTTTAAGGAATCTCATATACTATATATTAAATAAAAAACCCATCATTTCTGATGGGTTTTAGTATATTTTATTAGTTAATTTCAATTAAGCTGGTAGTTCTTCTTCACCTTCACCTTGAGTTTCCTCTTCACCTTGTGCTTCTTCTTCGCCCTGACCTTGTGCTTCTTCTTCACCCTGACCTTGTGCTTGTGCCTGAGGTTGTGCTTGACCTTGTGCTTGACCTTGTGCTTGACCTTGGCCCTGAGCTTGTGGTTCTTCAAATTCACCTTCTTGCGCCTGACCTTGACCCTGAGCTTGAGCTTGACCCTGAGCTTGAGCTTGTTCTTGACCCTGTGCCTGAGGTTGTGCCTGAGGTTGTGCCTGAGCTTGAGGCTCAGCTTCAGTTTGAACTTGAGGTTGAGCCTGAGGTTGAGCCTGAGCTTGTGATTGACCACCACCCATTAAAGCACCGCCAGGTATTTTCTCAACATCTAAGTTGTTCATATTTATATACTTAACAATTTCTTCAGCAATATCAACATCACCAAAAAATTGACGTAAATTTTTACCAGTAGTATCTTTTACTTTTTTAACATAAGCATTAATCAATGATTGAGGTATATCAATCATAGTTTTTACTTTGTAGATATCGTTCACTTGAAGAACTGATTCTTTAATAATCTCTTCTCTGTTCTTTTTGACACGATAAGATTCAAATGTTCTAATATGCTTCATTTGTTTTTAAATATTTTTTATAGATTATATATTAAGATAAAAAACTCATTTTTTATCAATTAATGCACAAGTATTAAACCCAGTACTAAACCAATAATGGCGACACTTCCGCCGATACCACCAAATATCATTTTAGTTTTCATTTTTCTTATTTGAAGATTTTTCTCATCTATAACTTGTTGTCTGTTAGTTAATTGGTCCTCTAATATCATGATTTTCTTGAGATAAGAAGCAACTTCACCTTGAAGAGCCTTAATCTGTTCATCTTTATTATTTAATGATTCTCTTAATTTAGATATCTCAACTTTTTGAGAAGCGATTACTAAATCTTTATCGTTTATTACTTTAATACAAATTGAGTCATAATCACCCATCTGAGTATTTAGCTTTTCCAAAAGTAATAATAGATCTGTTCCGTTATCTAATGACTGTGCTTGAGTAATAGTCATAACAACAACCTGTTCTCCATTTGAGTCTACTTCAAATTTTGGATACTCTATAGGCTTAGAAACCTGAGCAGAGAGACTCAAGCTGAAAATTAAGCCAACTATTAATGATAAAATTGTTTTCATATTAATGTTTTGTTTTATTTTTTAATGACTCTAAAAGGTCATCACCTGTTCTATTAGGTGGATTGCTTTTGATTTGTTCGATTTTATTTTTAGTATCTGCTAAATCTTGTCTCATTTTATCTAAATTCGACTTTGATTTTTGAGCTTCTTGCTCAGCTTTTTTTGTTAGCATTTCCTGTCTTGCTATTTCCTTTTGTAATTTTAAATCTAGTGTTTTCAAACTATCAGACTTTGATCTCCAAGACTCAATTTCTAAATCCACTGCCTTTTTTTGAGATTCCAATTCTTTGAATTGTTGTTCTAATTGTTTTACTCTTTCTTTGGAAGCATCATTGCCACTCCAAAACCATTTTAATCCAAAAAATATGGAAATTCCGAGAAAAACTAAAATTAATATTGACTTAATATCTAATTTCATAAACTTAATAATTTTAGAATTATATATTATTTTGAAATTCGACCCTTTTATTTTTTAAAATTTTTATATATATTTGTATAAAATATAAATCCAATTTATGGCTTACAAGAGATTAATCTCATTTGATTTTGATGATACACTTTGCTTAACTCCTAACCCAGAAGAAGGCAAATTAATATGGAAAGAAAAGACTGGACAAGACTGGCCATATGGTGGTTGGTGGGGTAAATCCGAAAGTATTGACAGTGATATATTCGATATACAAGTAAATCCTTGGGTATACTCAGAATATCTTAAAGCATCAGCTGATCCGGAAAACTATATAATATTAGCAACTGGAAGACTTAAGAAGGCACCAGGTATGTTAGAAAATGTAAATAGAATTCTAAATTCACACAATCTATCATTTGATGAGGTACACCTTAACTGGGGTGGTGATACATTTACTTTTAAAACAACTCTATTTAGTCAACTAATTGAAAAATTAGGAGTAAACGAGTTTACTATGTATGATGATAGAGAAGAGCACCTTGTAAGATTTAATGAATGGGCATCTGAACAACCTATAAGTGTTAAAGTGGTTGATGTTGTCAAAAAAGTAGAAACAATTAATAAAATAAATATATAATTAAACTATAATATCATAACTTTATGGCAACAATTACTAAAAAGAAGACATCATCAAAGGTAGATGAAATATTATCAAAACCTTACAAATTAGTTCTTCACAATGATGATCATAACACATTTGATTGGGTTATAACATGTCTTATGAAGATATGTAAACATGAACAAGAACAAGCCACACAATGTGCTCACATTGTGCATTTTAGTGGTAAGTGTGATGTTAAATACGGCGACTTGGAAACAATAGCAAATATGAAAGACAAACTCAGAAACGCTGGTCTTAGCGCGACCATGGAAACTAATAATTAATTTATTAATTTATTTTAATCCAAACCAGTTACCACTATCGCTTTTTCCTTTGAATCTGTTCATTTGTTGCTTGCGAACTCTTAATACTTGTCCGTAATCTAAACCTTCTACATAGTCTATGTTTTTTAAAGACTCTTGAACATAGTTCATAAATTCTTTATCCACAAATTTACTAGACCATTCCTCAACCATTTCAGAAAAGTCGTGACGACCAAAAACGGTCGTTGCGTTAACTATAGTCATTACCGTATCATCGTGTCCGACATCTGCCGCATATCTTGTATTACCGGCTGATGTAATGTGTTTCACAAATGTTGTAATTTCTCTTATATTATCCTCATTTGTTATAACAAAACCCTTAGATTGCATTAAATCTTGATAGTCTTTTACCATTAAGTTTTTATTTTCACCAACCTTAAGCCCAACTTTTTCTTCAGTTGCATCTGCTCTGTGTTTGTATCTAACAAATACCGATGATCCATAATTATTATTACCATCAAAAACGTGAGGTAATTCAGCAAATAGCGTATTACCATAATTGTTCAACTCGACTACTACTTTACAATTGTCAGGATTTAGATATTCAAATATAATCATATAAAGAAGTTCTGCTAACTGCTTTACAGAAATATAATTATTTCTAAATATTCCAACTTGTTCCAATCTAAAAAAGTCAATTATAGACTTATAATTAGGTTTCTGTATTTCTATTAAATCTTTTGGCTTCTCAGAAACTCTGAAAATATTAATAATTGAGTAATCCTGTCCTAATCCTTCAGATATATCAACAGAGATAACAAACTTATAGTCTTTTCTCATAATAGGTATAAAGATATTATCATCGTCAACCCACTTTAAGTCTTGGTAGCTAAATTTTAACTTTTTATCAAACTCCGGTATTGGCTCCCAAACATAGTTCTTCTTGTTCTTTAATAACTCATCAATTATGGCTTCGTTCAGTAGTGATTTAGAAGCATTTATAAATCTCAAACCATACTCTTGATTAAAAGCATCCTCACCACCAATATCTTTGATAGCTTCTTCTTTCCAAGTTGTTACTTCAGCAATCGCCATAATAGGTGTGTCGTGTCCGTTTTTATCAACAAATGTTAATTTTTTAACATCCTCATCTGTACATTTATCATCATTAAAAACATTAATTACATCTTTAAGTAGATCCATGTTATACTCCATAAAGACTTTTGTCTGACTTCCCCAGTTTTGATTTACTAAGTCAAATATTTCTTCTTTTGTAACACCGTGCTCATACATCTTGTGAGAATTTAACCTAATATAGGTAACAAATCTACCAGGCACTTGATACCAGTAAACTCTCATCGGTTTATAGTTATTCTTTAATGGGTCACCTTCTGGTCTTTCAGCATCTGTTAGTAGCCTGTGAAATAAATTCATACCATTAGGAGTAGATGTGATAATAATCTTTGAGTTTTGAACGGCAGCAGTTGTTGGAAAAGCAGCAGTATAGTAAGGCTCAATGATATTTGAAGGAATGTGAGCAAACTCATCTAAATAAAGAACGTCAATAGTAAAACCGATAGCCGGTGTCTTTGTTCTAGCAGATGTTTTTATTCTACAACCATTCTCAAATGTTAATGATTTTTGATTCCATGTCTTAATACCTGGCTTTAAAAAGAAGGGAAGTAATGTATAAATTGATTTAATCTTATCAACAATCTCAACAGCGGTATCTCCTTTATTAGCAACAATCATTATATTCTTATCATTATCAAATAAAATTTTATGCAACATGAAAATAGCCGAAGAGATTGTTTTACCAACCTGTCTAGAAGCCATTAATATATTAAATCTATTATTAACAAAGTTATCTAATATTTCTTTTTGATAATCTCTTAACTTAATTGAGCCAACAGAACCATCTTCTCTTTTTACTTTACAATATTTTTCTACAAAATAATGAACATCTAAAGCACATCTAACATACTCTTGTTGTTCATCAGGAGTCATCCTAAATGAAACACCGGCCCTTCTTAAACCGACTTCACTTTTCAACCAAGGATTCTGAAATCTTTTGAGAACAACACCATCGTTAATCTTATCTGTGGCTTCATCCACTATTCTTGTAGTGAAGACCATTTGTCTTTCTTGATTGTCTTTAGGTGCAAATGCCATACTTTAGGAAAAGATATTTTTTAATATATATTGTAAAAAACCATCTTCTATGTCGAAAACCGAAAACGAAAGAAATAGAATCAAGGATGAATTTGATGAAATTCAGTCAGAGAATGGCGAATTTGATATAAGTAAACACTTGGCAAGACCAGAAGACTTACCTGATTTAGGTGAGATTGAAATTTATGATTATGATTCAGACATGACCGTTGCTACACAACAATCAATGGATGTATTAGAGTCTCTTATTGATTTATATTTAAGTGATGTTCCACAGCTAAAAGAACACCCATATATTAAGAATAAAATGAGAGAAGACGCAAAAGTCTACGCAGAAACAATTTTCTTACAAAAGATGACAAGAAAAAACTTTCTATCTCAACTAAGACAAGTTGATAATGGAGATAATTCGGCTCGTATGCATGAAGTTGTTAATCAAACAATTGGTCAAATTAGAGAAAACTCTAAATTTTCATCAACACAAAGAACTGAACTTGAAAAATTTTACAAAGGTCTAAGAAAAGACTTGGGTCTAAATGAAATTGAAAATCCAGATGTAATTAAAGCACAAAATGATGCCCTTAATGATAATACCGAGCCAGAAGGTGGTTCTATTATGGATAATAGAAAGTTAAATGATTTGATTAAAAACGCAATGATTGGTAAAGATAAAGATAGATAATTATCTCCACTTAAAACTTTCAAAAACCTTTATTAGATTACTAAACTGAATATCAACTTTTGTTGTTATAAATCTATTTACTTTATTACCAGTAATTTGATTCACTAACAATACCGGAGTATTTTGCCTCAATTCTTGTTTTATTATATCTTTTAGAGAAGATTCTGTATTTGATATTAATAACATTAATAACTTATTACAATTACAAGCTAAATTTATAGATGTAGTTTCATCATCATAAAATAAAACCTCATCATACTTATCAAGCTTTTCATCAATAAATTTATCAGACTCGGTTTTATATCCAATTAGGTGTTGCAAAAGTAGTCTTACTTTTTTGTGAGAAACATCATCATCATTTCTATTGTAGAAGGTTTCCGATATATGATAGTACTTCTTTATAAATAAACCATTCTCCTTTAATTTATCCTCTATTTTAGATATCATTAGCTCATAATTCTTCTTAGTATTTTTAGAGCAAATAACATAAATATCATCATCTGTATTTTTAAGATGATAAATATTTTCAAAGTTTATATCATAATCTAAATTCTCAATTAACTCTTTATTCATGAACTCTTGCATTGAAAATGCAAGATTAGAAATGTCGGTTTTGTGGTTTTTAGATTTAATTTTAATTTTCTCAAATAAGTCAGTTGGTAACCAATATGTATGTCCACCAAAAGTAATATCATTTCCTTGACTTTTATAAATACCGCTTCTAATTAAATTAAAATCGGCTTGAGATATTTTCATGATAGGAATATTAGGAATGGTCTTATCTATTACCCAAACCTTTGCACTAACCAATAAAATAGAATCTAAATCAAAAAAATGTGCTTTCATTATAATCTGTAATTTGTTACTTTATATTTTATTTCATGTGGCATACCGTCGTATCTACTACCCTCAAACTCTTTAGTCTTCCATTCAACACCACCACTCATTTCAGATTCAAGGCTTCTACATTTATGACATTTCTTAGGTGCTACTTTTTCAACTTCATTTAATACTTCATCAAGATTAGACTTTCTTCTATCTTGTTGAACTACAATCATATCTTGTTCTTTGTAGAAAAAAGGCGCTTTACACCAAGGATTAGTACATACTGATTTTAATTCTTCCATATACTATATATTAAAAACAAAATCCCATCATTTCTGATAGGATTTTAGTTAATTATATTTATTAATTATTTATTTAACCATATTTTTACTAATAGCAAAATTATAAAGTGTTGGTAGATTTAAATACTTCATAAAAGAGTTTCTTATATCTATTAATGTTTTAGATTTTTTTACTATGTTAACTATTAGAAAGCCAAATTCTTCTTGGAACTCTAAATAACAATCACACCAAGGTCTGTTGTAATGATGTAACGAATTCCATTCTTTATTTCCACCTGTTAACCAATAAAGAGCTTTCTCAGGTGTTATATTTTCATATATCATTTTTTTATTTATAGCCGTTTTCCAAATAGGATCATTCCAGTCGGTTGTCCTCATAAGTATTGAAACAGCTTCTGCTACGTCTGTTGTCATCTCTGTTCCAATTTCAAAAAAATACTCGTCGCCTTCTTTTGTTACCGATACCACTTTCTGATTGAAAATTTCCTTCTCTTGTTTTTTTTCTTGTGATTCAAGAGTAATTCTTTTTCTTTTCATAGTAATTAAATTATTTTTTATATCTGTGTAAGATTAACTCCACTATGCCACTTTCCGCCAAAATTGCCACTTTCCCATATACCATTTTCCCAATTTCCATAAAAACTTCCATCTTTAAAAATACCATAATGCCAGTTTCCAGTATAGAAACTACCATCATGCCATATAATTGTGTTATTTGCTATTTCGATTTTTGCGTTTTCGATTTCGGAGTCTATTAACCAATAGAACTTCTCACTAACAAGAATATCATTAATATCCGTTTGACTTGTATAAGTCTTGCCTCGAAATTTTAATTCAGAATATCTCATATAAAAAATATGAATTTAATAAGTTATATATTCAATTTTTTTTACGTCAAAAACTAAATCAAGGTTTTTTTAAAAATTTTGAATGTTGAAAAAAATAATTTATTTTAAAATAAAAAAACCGAGATTTTACTCGGTTTTTTACATTATTAGAAAAATTTGATTATTTGCTAATGTTTTTCAAGAACTCAACTTCTTTTTTAGTTAAAGAACTCATACCAGTAGCAGAAATCTTATCAAGAATAGTATCTAAGTCTAATTCTACCTCAAACAAGTCAGAAATATCTACACTTTCAAAATCTTGTTCTACTTCAGTGTTGGTTTGAACAACTTCAACCTTTACTTGATTGTTAGCAACTTTTGCCCAAGTTGGCATTTTTGGAGTATTAACCGGTCTGATTGCTAAAACAGCTTTACGAAGTTTAGTAGTCAAGATAGGATAGTATTGAGGAGAAAAGTAAACATCATCCATATTTTCGGTATCAAGACCAGCAATTACAATACCACCATTAATGTGTATCCACATTTTTTTACATCCTTTACTTTTCATTTCACAAAGAAACTCGTGGCTAATATTGTATGTAGCACCAATTGCATCAAGTTGAGCTTCAGTGTGTGACTTCAAACTGATACATATTACTTTTTTAAGATTGATAGTTGACATAGTTTTCTTTTTTAGTGGTTTGATTACAATACAAATATACGAATAAATATCAACATTACAAGTTTTTTTCAAAAAAGTTCCAAACTTTTTCAGGATTACTTTTATCTTTTAAACCAAAAACACTCTTGAATGGCTTTTTGAATACTCTAACGAACTCTCCAGTTCGAGAGTTAGAAAATTGTTTTACTGAACTAAAATCATCAGTACCAAAAGAATAAAGAGTCTTGAATCTTTTATCTTCTGTTCCATTTTTAGTAATTCTATTTATTTGATAGCAGAAGCTATTAGAACCATTTATACCAGTATATAGTCTTGTCATTACTAATCTTCTTGAAACATCTACCTTGGGAGAAAAAGCCTTGAAATTCTTCATATATAATTGTAATTTTCACAAATATAATAATAAAATTATTAAAAGAAAAGTTTTTTTTGACTTAATGTATTTAATATATATGTTGAAAAAATTGTCATTCAAATATGAAATACCTTAGTAACAGAGAAGAGTTCCTAAAAAGAAGCATCCGTAAAATAGACGAGTATAAGAAATACGATTCGATTGAATCCATAAACGAAGATGTAGAAAATAGCGGTCCATTCGCAAATGATATACCTTGGGGTGATTCATTATTAGGAAGACTAATAAACTCCACAATAAGAAAAGCTAAGGTAGGTGTTAATTTAGTAAGAATCAAAGGAGTTGCTAATAGACTAAAAGACACATTTGATGAGTTATTAGGTAATGCAGCTGCGGCTGAACTTTCCGATGAAGACAAAAAAGAACTCACTAGATTTAAAGTTTTTACATTCTTAGACAATTTACAAAAAGCAGTAGAAAATGAAGAAAATGTTGGTGAAATAAAGAACCTAACAAAATCGGCAATATCAAATATCGAGGGCTTTGAAGACTTCGAAGGAAAAAAAGAACTATTAGAACAACTTGAAAAATTTTCTAAATTCTTAGAGCAATTTAAGGATGATGAGGGTGGTAAGTCTAGTTCAGGTGAAGGCGAAGGTGAAGGCGAAGGTGAAGGCGAAGGTGAAGAAAAAGGCGAAGGTGAAAGTTCTAGCGGCGATAAAAAGTCTGCAGAGTCACTTTATCCTGTAATGATTAAAAACCTAAAAGCACTTGGTCTTATACTGGCTAATTATAAAAATGTAAAAATTGTCACTACTGATAGTAAAGATTTAGTTGCATCAGGTAAGACAGGCGATACTTATACAACAAAAGCCGGAGACACAGTAGACAAAATTGTCGCAAACACTACAGTAAACAAGAAAAAATTTACAGCCGATATATTACGCCAAAAAAATCAAAAGGTTTTGGCAGCATTTCCAAAAAATAATCAAACTCTAAAACCAGGATTAGTCCTTGTTATGGAGAAGTCTATGATTTTTGAGGCAGTACCAGGAACCAATAATCAACCCGGTGGCTCTCAAGATAGAGGAAATATAAAAGGAGGTGAGAATCATTTAACACAAGCATTTACGAAGCTTAAAAAAGATATCGAAGTGTTAATATCGTCTAAAGAAAAAGGAATTGGAGTTGATGTTAATTTTATAAAAGATATTACATCTAAAGCAGTAGATTCAAATACTAAGAATCAAATAAAGTCTTTATATGTTGAAATTAACAGATATTTAGTTGGAGACAAAAAAGCGACAATTCAAGAAAAAGATCCTCTATATAAAGAGAGTCTTGAAATTATATCTGATAAGAATAAAAGAGTAGTAGTTGCTGAAAAAATGGCAAGATTTACCAAAAGAGCTTTACAATTTGACAAGGAAGGATTGTACGGAGGATTAGGTGACTTAACAAAACCTTTACAAGACTATGTTGAGTCAATAAAGCAAATAATGCAGATATCACCGGTAGAGTCTAAGGAAGAAAAACCTAAGGAAGAAAAAGTTAAACAAGAATCTAATCTTTTTAGATATAGTAATTTTATTACAATGTTAAGAGAAGCAGAAGGAGATGACAAAGAAAAAGGTGAAGAGGGCGTTGGTGATCCTGATGTTATGACAACTTCACAGAAAATTAAAGACTACTGGCAAAAGAATATTGATATAAAAGAATATGTTATTGAAAAGACAGAAGCTATCAAAATGAAACAAAAATTTGATAAGTTGGAAAAAGGCCAAGGTGATGCAATTACTATCCAAGGCATTGACCCTGTATTAGATATTGTTAAATGTTTCAATAGAGCTTACAAAATTCACACAACTCAAGTAATACCTTCTGGTAGAAGCGGTGGTAGAGTATCAAATAGTGTATTTATGGAATATACTTGTTTTGGTGACGGAACTCCAGCAAATGCGGGGTCTAGTGGTGGTCCATATAGAAATAATGCTATCTTTAATCAGTGGGAAAGTACGGTACTTGATATAATGAAAGAGAGAAAGTATCAGCCAATATTTAATGTGGGTACTAAGATAAGAGTTGGTAATGAAATGATTGAAAAAGCTGGATCTAATCTTAGAAAGTTCATGTCAGATATGTTATCTGGTGACGAGTTTTACAAAACTAGCGGCGGAAAAGATGGTGATAACTTACAGGCAAAATTTTTAGATAAGTACTTTGGTTATAAAGATGGCTCAGACCCTGATAAAACAAACTTTGGTGGACAAGAAGAGCAAGAAACAAATAATGGCGTGGCTATTTCTATGCCGGAAAAAATTGAAGCTCAATTTACAAGAGAACCTGTCAAGTATGAGTCAGATGATAAACTAAAAAATACATTTTTTGCAGTAAAAACAAAAGGTGACGATAAGATATATTACTTCTTTATTCAAGATGTAGTAGGTGGTTTTGCTTATTTAGTTTATTGTAGAAGTTTTTACTTCTTTAACAAATATATCAGTGAATCAGGTAAAAAGGTAAAAATTTCAAAAGGTGATTTACCTAAAGAAATATATTTAACAAAGTTATCAAACGAGGGAACAGATAAGGCTCAAGACTTCAAGCTAAAAGCAACAAAGAAAAAAGTTGAAAACCTTGTAGATAAAGATGGTAAATTCAAAATATACGGAGGTGTAGAGATTAAGTATTTAGTAAAATTTGACGGGAAAAATAACAACGCTAGTACTAAAGCTGAATTGTCAGCAGAACCGGAAATACTAAATATTGAAACTTGTTATACTCTTTTTGAAAACACTCAAAATGTGGAAGCTTCAAAAGAAAAGTCAAGACTTGTTTTAGATAAAAATATTGATAATCCAATAAGAAGCAATGGAGGCTTTCCTAAAATTGCTTCAACAGATGGCATCATCAAGACAGAATTCAAAAAGCAATAATAGTGATGAATTATCTCAAATCCTACAAACTTTTTCAAGAAGAATCAGAGTTTGATGTTCAGTCTACAGATAAACCAGACGTAAAAACAGCGAAAGAGGAACTTTCTAAGCTTAAAAAGCAATTAGCAGATTTTAAGTCAAAAAAGTCTCTAATCGATAATGTGTATCTAAAGGCATCAACCGATGCTGATATACAAGCTAAAGTTGACGCAATTATTGGAAAAGTTGATAGAAATCCATTTTTAGTAGACTACTTACACATTTGTAGTCTTAAAAGAAGAGTGGACAAATCTCAAAAAGATATAACCACTGACAAGCTAAAAAAAGATGATTTTAACCAAGAGCTTAAATTATCATCTGAAAGTAGTATAAAGCAGGCAGTTACTGCTAAAATCACTGATATAACAAACAGAATTTCAACAAAAACGTCTGAAATAGCCTCACTTATGAAAGAAATTTCAGATGCTGAACAATTACTGAAAAAGAAAATGTCAGATATAGAGAAAAATATGATGGATAACATAAAGAAAATATCAAGTAAACCATAAAAATAGAAAAAATATCATTTTTTACATTTTATATATACTCTATAACATAAAAAAAAATATTAAAAATATGGCAATTCAAATTGGAAAATACAAAAGACCAGGAATCTTCATAGAAGAGTTTGATAATTCAATCATAACTACTCCGGTTGTTGAGGGTATTACTAATATGGTAATTGGTGTTTCTAAAAAAGGACCAGTAAACACCCCTATTAGACTTACAACTGTCAATGACTTAGAATCTATCTTTGGTCAACTTGATAGAGGATTGGAAAGAAAAGGTTCATTTTTCCACAGAACTATTTCAAAAATGTTGGAAACCTCACCAGTATTCGCAATCAACTTATTAAAAACAGATGACACTCTAGATGTTATTGAGTATAAATCATTGTCATCTTCATCTGGTTATATAAATGATATAGAAAGAGAAGGACCTTATAGAAGATTCTTTGATACAACTGGTTTCTGGAAAAGAGATACTGAGTCTTTTATTAATTTAACAAAAAGTAACACAGGTTACTCAGAAAGAGCTTTCAGTATAACTAATCTTTCTGATAAATATGTAACAGTATTTATCGTGAAAAGTGCTAGAACTGGTTTTGATAGAACCTTAATCGAATGGTATGGTTCTGTTGAAAAACTTCCTCCTTATGTGAATGCTAATGACTACGCATCTGACTATTTAGTTGATGTTGTTGTAGTAGGTGGTGACTGGTCAGACTACCAATCTTTAGCTATAGACACAAGATGGAGTGCTTACTTTAATACTTCTGGTTTAATTAAGTCTCAACTTAGAAACTTTGCTAATGATAGAAATGTTACTTTATTAGCTTACTACGAAGGATTATCATTGATACCATATTTTAGAGATGCCAATGGCACTAATATTTTTATTGAAACAACAATTAACAGAGATACTGATAGAACTGGCGTATTCTGTGCTTTCAACTCAGATTTAGTTGAAACAGATTACTACAACGGATTACTTGACATAGTAGGTCAAACAATAGCAGGTGTAAACGAAGCATCTATTGAATTTTTATCTTATAAAGAAACAATTGCTGAGTCAATCTCAATAACTGCTGTTCCACTTGACTTACCAGGTAACGTTACCGCTATGTTAGGTGGTGGATTTGACTTAGCTGGACACGTTAATGGCTCAGGTCTTGCTCACGCTTTTGACAATGGTTCAGGTGTTCCACTTGAATCAGGTATAGTAAATAATGGGAATAACAGAACTGCTTGGTTCGGTGAAGGATTTACTTTTGATTTAATCGAAGATACTCTTTCTACTTCAACTGTTTCTATCTCACAAACTTACACAGCAACTTCTGATGCATTTGCTATAATTGGAGGAACAAAGGTACCAGTTGAAAGTAAAACTTTAACTTTAAATTCAACTGATTATGCTGCATCTTATGGCACAATGTCATTTGTATCAGCATATGCTATGGACTCAACAGGTACTATATATGTTGTAAACAACACAACTGGTGTTGCTTATGGTTCTACTCCTACAAAACCTAAAGTTGCAGCAAGTGACATAGTATTAGGTTATGTTGAATTTGATATGAAAGATGGTTACTTTGCTACAGCAAGTGTAACAGTTACTCCAGTAAATATAGACTCAGCAGGTTTTATTGACTTTAGTTTTGGAACTGGAGCAAATGACGACTATTACATAGCAACTCAAAGTACTTCGGGAGCAATTAAAGTTGAATTCCAAAATACTAACACTGTACCATCTACTTCTAACTATGCTCAATATAGAAGATATAAAATGTTTAACAGATTAGTTGACTTAATAGATTCTGTTAACAAAGAAAAAATGACTATTTGCTTAGGCCCTACAAACGGATATGAAAAAGTAAGTTTAGCTAACATGACAATAACAAATATTGTTACAACCGCTACTTCTAATAAGTCGTTTGTATTAAATACAGGACTAACAAACTCACAATTAGTAGATATACTTTCAGGTTACTTTGTATTATATACTGTAGACAATGAGTTTATACTTGGTTCCGATAAGGTAGTAACAACTGGATCAGTAGCATCTGCTACAGATGGGGTTACTGCTAAATACTCTAAACTTTACACTCAATTCTATGATGGTGTTGTAAACACTGGAGATTATTTCTATGCTAACAAAATACCTCAATCAATAATAGCAGCTGAAGAAACAGTAAATGTAATATTTGTTGACGGGGAAGATGGATCAAATGGTAACCCTGGAACAATGAGTGCTACTTCTTCATTTGCTGGTAAGAACTATATTATAATTGAAACAAGTTCAAATACTAACCCAACACAAGACCTAAACGATCCTTGGATAGTTTACGACCAAATTATTGTTCCTGACTCTACAAAAAATACAGGATCATTCACAATTACTGATGCTGCTAATCCTAGTGCTTTAGCTACATCGATGGGTTATGTAAGTGGACCTGGTGCTTACTTCTGGGCATACGAAGTCATTGAAGAAGTAGTTTATGAAGAGGTTATGTCTGTAAGTACAATTTACAACTTCTTAAAGAAACATTACTTAAAAATGTATTTATCAAATAGTGGTGATTTAGATGTATCATTTATGGATGAAGCATTCACCGCAATTGAACCAGTTGATACAATTGCTAACAATACATTCTTTATTCAATCAGCTAAATCTAATTTTAAGCAAAGTGTTGAAATTGAAGTTCCAACTGGATATACTCAAATACCTAACAAGATACTTATAAATGGTTCAAGATATACTGAAGTTAAAGTAGGTGACTACTTAGCAGCATATGTAGATCCAAATGTAACTCTTCAAACTGGTGAAGTTCCTAGAAAACTTACAAGAATTCTTTCTAAGAAAGCTTATTCAGGAGATGCAACTTTAGTTGAAGTTACTTGTGATGCTAGAATTGATAAAGTAAATTATAGTGGTGACCTTCAAACTACAAGATACACAAGTGTTGATAACTACGCTACAACATACAAAGCTATATCTCTAAAAGGTTTTAGAGTAAGATCAGCATCATTACCTGACGGTACTGAAGAAAGACAAAAGTCTATCTTAGACTTAGTAGCAAAAGGATTGCCTTTATTCAAAGCAATAACTAACAAAGAAGCTATAGACTTCAGATACTTAGTTGACTCATTTGGATTAGGTTTAACTGAAAGATCTAAACAACAATTGGTAGACATTTGTGGTGAGAGATTAGATGCTCTTGGAATTATAAACATGCCTTCTATGAAGTCATTCAAGAACTCTTCTTCTCCAAGCTTTGTTAATGCTGAAGGTGTTCTACAATTAGAATATGTTGCTAAAGGTGGAGACCCAGAAAGCTCTCCGGCGTTCCTTTACTCATTCGGAGATGGACCTGGTTCTACCTCAGTAGGTTACTTCTTACCTTACTTAACAGTAAATGATAATGGTAGACCAATTGATGTTCCACCATCGGCTTATGTAGCAACAACTTATATGAGAAAACATACATCAAATATAAGTGGTATGACTCCTTGGACAATCGCAGCGGGTGTTACTAATGGTAGAATTACTAATATAACAGCAACTGAGATGGACTTCACACAAACTGATATCGAATTCATCAATCAGGCTCAAATGAACCCAATTGTATTCAAGAGAAATAGAGGAAATATAATTGAGACAGAAAATACAGCTCAAACACTTTATAGATCAGCTCTTTCTTATCTACACGTTAGAGAGGTTCTTATTGAACTTGAAAGAGAATTGTCAAGAATGTTATTAGACTTCCAATGGAAATTTAATACACCTGATGTTAGAGCTGAGATTAAGCTTAGAGCAGACGTTATCTGTGAAACTTATGTAAGTAGAAATGGTTTATATAACTACTTCAATAAGATGGATGAAGAAAACAACACTAATGATATCATAGATAACCAAATCGGTGTTCTTGATACATATGTTGAACCAATCAAAGGTATGGGTATTATTGTAAATAATATTACAATCTTGAGAACTGGTGCTATTGCAGCAGGTGGTTTCATCAACGGATAATAAATAGAATTTTTTATAACAAAAGAGGAAAGTGAAAACTTTCCTCTTTTTTTTTATTATAACAATAAGGATAAATTCAAGGGATAATTATCCCATGAATATATAATAAAAAATAAACAATTATTTATGTCTGAACAAAATAAAAATATGAGTGAAGAAGAATATTTGAAGAAGCATTTAGGTTCTTTAGAAAAAAAAGACCAAGGTGTTAATACTGATATTCCATTCGTTGAGCAACCAAAAATAGATTCTACAAGAACAACTGATCTTCAGTTTTTTAACTTTGATGTTAAAGAATTACCTTGTGGTGAATTTTATCCAGCAGGTACCATACTAATGGTTAGGCCGGCTCAGGTAAAAGAAATTCAATCTTACTCTATGGTAGATGATAATAATTTCTATGATATAGTAGAAAAGATGAATGATATTCTTCAGTCTTGTGTTAGAGTTAAATATTCAGATGGTAAAATGGGATCTTTTCTTGATGTAAAAGACCAAGATAGACTATTTTTAATTTTCTTAATCAGAGAATTAACATTTCAACAAGGTAACACATTGGCAGTAACAACTAATTGTGGATGTGGAACCGAACTAAGCATCGAATTAAAAAGAGATAACTTTGCTTTTCATAAAATCGATGAGAAGCTTGAAAGATTTTTTAGCGCATCGACAAGATCATATCACTTCTCAACCATTAATGGTAAAGAATTTGAATTAACACCACCTAATATTGGTTTACAAAAATCTTTTACTGATTATATTTTAAAAGAAAATAATGAGAAAAGAACTCCAAACCTATCGTTCCTTAAAATTATTCCTTTCATGTTAGTAGGTAGAACATCTATAACATATGAGGGTATCAAAGCGAAGCTTAAAGAATTTGAACAAATTGATGATATATCATTTCAATTCTTAAATGCAGCAGTTAGTAAAATGACATTTGGTATCAAAGAATTGGCTAAAAAGTGTTCGTGTGGTGAGGAGGTCCACACAGATATGCAATTTCCCAACGGAGCCTCAGGTATTTTCGTTATTCATGATGCCTTTGAAGCATATATTAAAGAATAAACTTCTTTTACAAAAACACTTTCATACACAAGAAGCCGCAATGGATGAGTGGCCTTTCTGGATGTTCGAAGAGAATATTAAATTAGTTAATGAGATCATCGAAGAAGAAGAAAGTTCTAGAAAGAAACAAGAAAGTGAACAACAAAAAGGAATGCCAAACTTTGATCCTAACTCAATGATGAAAAATGCTTCAAACATGGCTGGTAATATTCCTAAATTTTAAGATAATAATTAATAAAAATAAAAAAACCCATCTAAAAGATGGGTTTTTAATTTTAAAGTTTTTAAGATTAATAACCAGAAACAATTGGAGGATTGATAGTAAAGTTATTATCAATGTATTCATCAATAAAGTAATCATACAAGAAGTCTGCCTGAACAGATTCAATGATGTTATTTGATGACCAATCAAGTTCATAACCTGCTAATTGTTTGATTTGAACGTTTTGGTAAGTAACACGTCTTAACACAACACCTTTTTTATCGTGCTGGTTAACGATAACAGTTCCAATAATATCACTCTTATAGTGAAGAGAACCATTTTGTGAGTTAAATACTAAGTCATACCAAGCTTTCAAAGTATTCCAAGTCTCCATAGAACCTTGTTGGTTAACGTTAACATTAAACTTAATGTTAAATTCTCCTGAGGTTTTAGTTGGAGTTGTCAAGAATTGACGAGTTGAATACTTGAATCTTTGTTCTTTAACACCAACGTCAAATTGTGTTAAGTTCATACTGATGTTCAAAGCATTCTGTAACAATAAGATAGGGTTTCTACCTTGTGCCTGTAAAATAACAGGTAGTACAAATGTTACCTCAAACAGGTTTAAGTATACTACTTCATCAGGTAAAGTACCTGGACCACCTGGTGAACCAGTGTTTAAAAGTTGAGTGAAGTGCGGTAATGGCATATGTTTTTAAATTATTTTTTTATAAATTATATATTTTTCTTACTTTTCTCTTTATCCCTATTTTAAAATATTATGTTACAAAAATCGCCATTTCCATTTTCCGTATTTAATAAATATAAAATATGAAATGTAATTATAGATATTGCAATAAAGAAATAGTTTGGGGAAGACCCGATAGAAAGTTTTGTAATAAAAATTGTAAATCCAAAGAAGTTTCTATAATAAAAGAATTGAAATCTCTAAATAGAAAGAGTGAAAAAAGTAAAGACTTTGTTGAAAAGTCAAAAATTAAACATAATAATAAGTATAATTACGACCTTGTTATTTATGATAACTGTAGAACAAAAGTAAAAATAATATGTCCTGTTCATGGTGAATTTGAGCAAACCCCAAGTGCACACTTATATGCCGGTAGTGGTTGTGAAAAATGTGCTAGAGATACTCATAAACTAAACATATTAGCGGAAGAAAGAATAGATAATCTTAAAAGGATACATAACAATAAATATGAATACTATGATCTAAATATTCAAAATAGTTACATTAACATATATTGTAAAAATCATGGCACTTTTAGTCAATATTTATATTACCACGAATATGGACATGGATGCTCTTTATGTAATTCAACATCTAGAGGTGAAAATTCAATAATATCATATCTTGATAAGAAAAATATTTTATATAAAAAAGAATACACATTTGAAGATTGTAAAAGAAAAAAGAGATTAAAATTTGATTTTTATCTAGAAAAATACAATATAATAATAGAGTATGACGGTGAGCATCATTTTTCAGAAAATAAATACTTTGGAATTAACAATTTAAAATACATATCAACCAATGATGAAATAAAAAATCTATATTGTACTAGAAACAATATTAAGTTAATTAGAATACCTTATTGGAGATATGATGATATTGAAAGTATTTTAGAATCAGAAATAGAAACAATATCAGAATAATTTCATATAAAAAGAAAACACTTTTTAATGAAAGTTTTTATTACAACTGACTGGCACTTTGGTGTCTATTTAAACAATCTTGACAAATGGTTAAATATGATGGAAGATTACTTCTACAACTCTTTTATACCATATATTAAAGAAAATGCTAAACCCGGTGATATATTAGTTCATTGTGGTGACTTATATGATAATAGAACATCTATTCCTATTATAGCGTCATACAAAGCTGAGAAAATTTTGTTAGAATTGTCTCAAATATTACCACTTCACATTATTGTGGGTAATCATGATTTATGGAACAAAGGAACTAACGATATCAACTCAGTTAGGTTATTTAACCACGTTGATAATGTCAATGTTTATACCAATACAAGTATAATTGAAGTAGGTAGTCAAAAACTAGTCTTGATGCCTTGGGTGGAGAAAAGGCTAGATATGATTAATGAAATAACTAATAATCCAGGTGATTATTTATTCTGTCACTCCGACCTGAATGGTTGTAAAATGCACTTAAACTCCGTGGCTCATAGAAATCCGGATAAGATAGATGTTGATGAGTTTAGAAAGTATAAACATGTTTTTTCAGGTCACATTCACATTAGACAAACTAGTGAAAACTTTTCGTTTATAGGCGCTCCATATCAAATGGATAGAAATGATATGGGTGATCAAAAAGGAATCACCATTCTCGACCTAAACACTGATAAAATTGATTTTATACCTAACACATACTCACCAATTTTTAGAAAATTCAGAGTTGTTACAGAAGAAGATATCGATAACTTAGATAGTCTAAAAGATACCAAAGATTATATAGACTTAGCAATCTCAAATAACCTTTTAATAAGCAATAGAAAACTTCGTAGAAAGTTAGAAGTGATGTTAGAGAAAGGTAATTTTGCTTCAGTAGAGTACATAGATGATATAACAAAAGAGTTAGTTGATGGAGAAGATATAAATGAGTCTAATGATATAGAACTAGATGAAAATGGAATGGAAATATCTGTTCAATTAGAGTATGAAGATTACATTAAAGAGTATATTCTTAAACAAAAATACGATAACGATAAATTCAAATCGGGTATTGTAAACGAATTTGATGAAGTAATTAGAATATACAATGAAAACTATAAAATAAAAGCCGACTAAAACAAAAAACCCATCTTAAAGATGGGTTTTTTTTATCTTGGAAAGTCTTTTCCTCTTTGTACTAAATTTTTTTCATAACTTGTAGGTCTAAATGTCTCTAAGATATACTCAAGAGCTTTATCAATATCAAATGCCTTACAGGAAAACATATCAATAAAGGTATAACCTTTTTCTTCAAAAGAATGTATTGATAAATGGCTCTCAGCGATTATAACAATACCAGTGATTCCCTTATCTTCTGGTACTAATCCAGAATAAGGAAAAACATAAGGTTGTGTAATTGGTGTCATTCCAATCATCTCTGGTAGATTTTTTAGCAAATCAAAGTGTAAATTGTAGTTTTGTAAAACTTCTTTGGGACAACCTTTAAGGTCAAGTGTTAGATGTGGTCCAAATGGATCTTCAGTCATTAGATTAATTTATTTTTTACCTTGTCAAAAACAATTAATTCTATATATCAGATAATTATCTTGTTACTGAATTTTTTTTTAATTTAATCTCTAAATTTCCGGAACCCTTTATAAGTCTATGATAAACACCCATTGGTATAAAAACTTCAGAGTTTATTTTTTTAGGCAATTCGTTATCAATTTGAATCATCCAATCGGTATCATCAATTGATTCAATTATTCTATCTTCTCTATCACGGTGCCACATAAATTCACCAGAATCAGTATCTTGGTTGAATACTCTGATAAATTCATTATCACTTAATTTAGTTTCTTGAAATGGTAGCATTATGTAACTATTAATTTATAATCGTTTTTAATCTTTTCAATTCTTCTCAACCAAGCTTCTTTATAATTAACACCATTTGATGCTGGCTTGTCAGTAACAAATTGTTTAACTCTTGGTTCAATATAAATTAAAAAATCTCTTACTATACCTAACATAACCGAGAGAAGTTTTGGATTATTTGGAATAAGATTTATATTATCTTTTAAAAACTCAAAGTAATTTAAACCATTAATTATTGGCTTTCTAAGTTGTTGCATCATAAGAGTTAATTCTTTTATTGCATCAGCATCTTTACCCATTTTAGTAATCTGACTAAAGTTAAGAGATATAAGCGTACCAAAGTCTGTTAAAAAGTCTTTAACAAATGTTTTATCAACGGACTCAAATACTTTATATGATTGTAAGTGTTTCATTAAGACTATATATAAAATATTTTACCAATAACCTGGGTATGTCTTTCCTCCAAACAAGTGACCATATTTGTTAATTCTACAAGCCCAGTAACCAGCTTTGGTTTTATCTTTCTTCATATCACATTGGTGTCTTGCTGCAAAAGATTTTCTTGCTTTTGGATCACTAACTTTAGCTGTTAATCCACCGTGAACATCACCAAAAGCAATCTTTTTAACATTACCCTTTTTACTTTTCACATAAACATAGTACTTTTTAGTCCCACCACGCATTGGATAGTTTAACTTAACATCTTTACCGTGATATTGTGCTTCAAAAATATAAGCATCTTGACCATCATCATATCTACATTTACAAGATTGACCATCAACTTCACCTTCAAATGTTATACAAGATTCCTCACCATTTTTAGTCCAAGCCAATGGTTTAACATTTGTAACTAATTTACCCATAACATCTACTTGAAAATCAGAGTTAACATCATGTATAGAAAAAGCTGGTTGATTTGTCTCAAAAACACCAATCATAGGCAAATCTAAAGCAACTAATTCACCATTAAAATAAGCAAAGTTACCTATTTCTGTAGATTCAAATAATTCCCTATCAATATCACACAACTCAACTTTACCTAAGTCAAACATTTGTCTTGCTTCTTTAATAACTTCAAAGAAAGCCTCAGAACCTGGTCTAAAAATATTCTCAGTTATTGGTTTATTATTATCTAAGTGATATTTCAAACTTTCGGAAAATAAACTTGATATAAAATCAGAAGCCTGCATTACCTGAACATCTTCTTCACCACATTTGCAATCATCGCATCCACAATCACAACCTGGTTGACCATTACAATCATCGCAACATCCACAACCACCATCTTCTTCATATTCAGCTTCAAATTCATTATCATCAGAATCATCGTGTTCATGTTCAAAGTCATAGTCTACTTCAACATTTTCTATATTATCTATATGAACATCTATAAAAGATTCAAACTTTTCTACTTTATCCATAGACTTCTTGAACTCTTTTTGAACTTTTTCATTGTCATCGTCCGATTGAGTTACAATTGATGGTTTTTCATCAACTACTAAATTTTTAGCATTAAAAAGAACTTCTTGATCCTTTTCTTTCTTTTGAGAATCCTTTTTTGTCTCATTAAATTTTCTGATGTGTTTCATATAGTTTATTTATTTTTGGCTTAGTTTTTTTACAATCAGAGCACATTTTTCATACTCCTCATTTTGTTCAAGTTCGGTTTTATATTCTATTAGTTGCTCTCTATTTGATAGCTCAAGTCTTAATTTGAACTTAACTTCATTTAACTCTTTATAATCTTTTACCTCACTATCAATAAGTTTATTTATTACATCTCTATCAAAAGGCGACATATTTAGAAATTTATCCCAATTATAGATGTCGTTCTCAGCTAAGAAATTAAGTATGCTTTCTACACAAGACTCTACTCGATTTAGCTTAACAGGTGATTTCTTCTTTGAACTATTAAAAATTCTTCTGAAGAACTCTTCGTTAATAAACTCATCAAAATTATTTATTTTCATGTCTTATATATTAAAATAACTTACCAAGAAACCATAAATTAATATATATGAAAAACTTATAGTAGTAAATGTCAAACCATAAAAACTTACTATTCTTTAATAAAGAAGGAGATAATTTAAATTTTAGTTACAATGAAATAAATGATAGATTTGAAGGATCTATTCTTTTTCATGAAAGCTCTTCAGATACATATAAAACAGCTGGTATTTATACATTAGAAAGAATTCCTTCTTTTGAGTTTGAAATCCCAGGTCAATTATATCTAAATAAGTTTCAATTATTTAACGAATTTGGATTTGATTTTTACGGTTCTGCGTATACGACACAATCTGTTACAAAGATTGAACCTATTAATAATGATCCGAGTTTTTATTCCAAATGGATTTATGGCGAACTTTTTGATAAAAAGTTTCCACTTGGAAGTATTATAAGGTTTGACACACCATTTTTAGAATTTACGAATTTATTACAAACGTACACAGTTGTTGGAAGTAAAAAGAATGCAATTATGATTCTTACTTCTGTTGATAATGCAACATTTGAAACAAACTTTTATAGTCAATATATTCAGGATGCTACTTATGTTGGAAAATCAATATCTGGTATAAACGCCATTGGTATTTATAATTACATAAACACAACATATAACAATAATCTTTCTGTCTGGAATGAACCTAATTTCTATGATAAGCTTTATATAAATAAAAAGCTAAATATTCTAAATACAGAAAGTAATAATAAGATAGTAACAGTAACTGAAACAGAGATAACAGATTGTAAATTCTTTGAATACTACACAAATTCTTCTCAAGTTAATAGTGACATTATAATTGAGGTACTATCTAAAACCGATTTACCAAAAATATATGAGGGTTCTATAACAATAGACTATATTGCAGGCACATGGTCAGTTCCTTCCGCAAATAGATTGACCTTTGGTGGTTCTGTACCGGAAATACTTAAACCGGGAAGAGAATTCAAAATAATTGGTTCTAATAATAATCAAAACTTTCTAACGATTGCAAATATTCCAACATTTGTAGGAAATAGTCAACAAACATTTTATGCGACACAATCTCAGGTTCTATTTAATAATAGAATTTATGAGTGCGTTTTATCATATACACAAAGTTTTGCCACAACTACTCAGTTTGTTACACCAGAAGATACAACCTATTGGACAAGCAACATTACACACATAGACGTTAATGAAGAAGTTACTAATGAATTTTTATCTACTTGTCAATTGTATTTAACAACAGATAAGTTATACTTTCACCACGGATATACTCAAAGTGGCGAGGTAACATTAGCATCTGCTGCTGAGAAATTCTCAACAGATTTTAATTCATTTAATGTTGAACTATTTTATGAGAAGAAAAAGTTAAAAGCTGACTTGATGTATCCAAGTAAGTATGTTGAGGTCAATTTCTACAATGGGACAGCGAGTGCTAGTTACTCGATTAGTAATAAAATTGAGACTTATGAAAGACTTATACAAGTTGAAGAAAGTTTAAATAAAGAATTAAACTATGATTTTGCATCAAACCACTCAGTAAATATAGTATTCACCGATTTAGATGAGTATGGATTCAAAATTAAAATAAACAAACAAGTGTATGATGTAGAAATTGCTTGGGTTTATAGTGGATCTGCTCCTGACATGGAAAGAACTATTGACCGAACACTAAGAAGCTGGTTAACAAGAAACTTTATCTATTTACAAAAGCTTGGAATTATAGCGGACTTACAATACATAGGTTCTTTTATATCACCATTCTACAATTCCATCAGACTGAGAACAGAATATCCAAATGTTGAAATGTTAGTAAATGAGATATTAGTTGGAACAACTGCTGACTACTATGTTGAACACTCAAGAATTTTATTCAATGATTTAGGTGGCTACCTATCTATTGAAATAAACGATGATACTTATGACCAGTCAACGATATATCTAACAGGTACATACTCACAATATCCTAATATACCAGCAACTTTACAAGCATGGGTTGATGAACATGCTGAATACTTAGCAACATTTGGAATATTAGTTTCAAGTGTTAATAATCTACTAAAGTTTAATACTAAATATTTAGATAGGAGAATAGATTATGTTATAAAAACTGGGAAAAGTTATCTACCAGGGATGGAAGATTATATTATTACCAATAAAATTAAAGGTAATAATGGGTCTCTAATTACATCAAACGAAGTAAAACTAACAGAGACTGCTTATGGAACTTATTCCTTTGAAGATGCTGGATTTGCCACAGGAATGGCATTCTCTATTAACAATACATTTCACACATGGAATAACACCGAGTTTAATATTCAATATTTAGATCCAGGAGTAATGAACCTAAGCTATCAAGGTCCGTTCTGGGGAACATTGGGTGTTGAGTGTAACTCATCAGCGTTCATAACATTAGCATTTGAAGTTGGATTTGGACAAACAGCTTGTGGTGCTATTGTAGGTCCAACAGGAAGTGCAGTTGGCGGACCTTTTAATCTTGATGAGTTTGGGCCAGCCTTTAGTATTAGCTACAATTCAAACACTTATACAACAAATACCTACAACTTACAAAGTTACAATGGTACTAGCAATTTAGTAGATTTAATGTATATTCAACTATCAAATTCTCTATATGCTTTTGGTGATGAATTGATTGTTTTAGATGCTTATACAACTACATACTTAACAAATGTATTTTTACCAGGAAACACTCAAAGTCAGTTTTTAAGATTCAATACAATAAATAACTACATATATTGTGTTTCTAAACAAATAATTTATGTAGTAGATCCACTTATAAACACATTAGTTACAAGTTGGACATACTCCACAGACACAATTAAAGATGTTCAAATGAATCCAGTAAATGGAGACACTTATATATCTTTTGAAAATGTGGCTAAGGTAGAAATTAGAAACTCAAATAATGCTATTGTAACAAACTTAACTATTTCATCTACCAATTTCCCAGTTGATGCGACATCTACAGGTAATATGGTATTTAATAATTTTGAGGCAGATATGTATGTAATTACAAACTCATCTACTGATAGTGTTTTGAGGGTAAATGGTTCTACAAGAGATGTTCAAACTGGATATGGCGTACCTGGAGCAACAAGCTCAATATTCTATGAACCAGTTAACGAGTCGGTATATGTATTCGGAAGTAATAATCTTTGGAAAATAGATAACGGTTTAACCTATTCAATTGCAATTACGACCGGATCATTCAATGATATCATATTTAATAATCTAACGGGTGAGATGAATCTTTCTGACTCATCTAACTCATTTAGAGGTTTAGATTTAAACAATAACTCAGTATCTTTTAATACATCACCAGGTAACTACGGATACATAGTATTGAATCAATTTGATGGTGATGTTTATTTATCATCTTTAACTAACAATACAATTTTAGTTGCAAATCCCGTAAATGGTGCTATTATAAAAAGTCTACCTATGTCTGCGACAACAGGAAGAGTTATATACAACCCTGAAAGAAAATCAGTTTGGACAATTCAACCAAGCTTAAACTCTGTAATTGAAGTTGAGGTATTGGTAAATAGTATAATAACACCAACAATAGTAACAAATCAAGTATCAGAAGACAATCAGTATGGTACTTTAAGTCCTGAATATCAACCAAGACCAGATGTGTGGCTTAAAAGTAAAGAGTATTTAAGAAGACCAAGAGAAAATTTCCAAGGTGAAGCTCAAGTTGAATACTATTGGAGATGGTATTCTGATGTAGCTCCAGAATTTTTTCTTTATGATTTTTCAGGTGACCAATTACCAATAAGTGGTTCATATGCTTATACAGGACCAAAACCATTACCAACTATTGTATTAAATAAACAAGCAAATAGAGATTTAACAAAAACATCTATGCCTGAGTTCCAACAAACTATTTTTGATGAAGTGAACTTTAAGCTAAGTTATATAGATGATGAGGATGATATATCAACCGCACCAGAAGCAATGGAATTATTTATAGGCTATAAGTCAGAAGAAGAAGGAGCCTTAAGAACAATATTACAACTTTATAAAAGAGAAGATATTTCTATTACATATGATTCAACTTCTACAAATAATACGGTAATAAGCTTAGAAACTTTAGAACCTTACGGCAATGACAAAAGAGGTATTATAAAAATAAACACAAACTCAACTGAGATTTTCACAGAAAAAGGCTTAAAACCTGGACAACTAATCGCAATTTATATAAAGGATATTACAAATAACAAAAAACAACATATATCCTCTAATAATGGAGTAATAGTAAAGATTAGAAATGTTTTCTACAAAACACTAATTGTTGATTTTATAGCACCGGAAGACTTTTTATATTTAGAAGAGACTGTCATAACTGATTATCCATCTACTGGTACAAACACTTATTGTAGACTTACTATAAATGTAATTGATAAAGAAATAGGAAGATTTATAACTTATGGACAAACAGAAATTGAAGATGTAAGATTCAAAATAGAACTTGGAAATATCGGTAAATTAATTGCACCAAATGAAGTATTTATATTTAAAGAGTATGACATACTTGAAGGTGGAATAGACTGGACAATTTTGAATAAAAAGAGAAAAGAGATGTTGATGATGAAACATCTCATATATCCTTACATTGGATCATATAAATCCATAATAAATGCGATAAATTTCTTTGGGTATAACGATTTACAACTAAACGAATATTATAGAAATATTAATCCTCAATCTGAGAAATTCTTAAAGTTGTTTAAGATAGAGATTCCTGATATATTTGACAACACAGTAGAGGGTTGGACAGAGAGTGAATTTATTACTAATAACTTTCCTAACGATGATTATGAAGAAACAAACATGTTTAATCTAACATACAATATAACAGATAAAGAAGGCAATATTGTTTTGAATTATTCAATCGATGAGATTATAATTAAACTACAAGGATTAAAATATTGGCTGAAAAGAAATATAATACCACTTACTCATAAAATATTAGATATAACAGGTAAAGCTTATTTCAAACAGGAAAATCAAATTATCCACACATCATATGATACTCAGATAGTAAACATTAGACAAAATATGACACCTATTTCATTCAAATTGAATGAAGCATACTTGATGCCTATAAATAGTGGATCGACCGTTTATAATTGTGTTCTTGACTTTTACACAATTGTTCCTGGTATTGGTTCTGATAAAAATCCAACTGGATTAGTACCACCACCAAAACCATATAATGGTGTTAGTCTTGATTTACCAGATTACTTTGATATAACAATCAGAACGTATAAGACATATAAAGAATGGGCTCCATTCACAACATATAACACGGGGGATAAAGTAACATATTATGGTAAAATATACGAATCGCCAATAGATAATAATAAAATTAAGAACCCAAGAAAATACGAAAATGTACCGACTTGGATAGAAAATACAATATATGATGTAACAAATATCGTAGAGTATAATAGAGATATATTTGTATATAGTGGCTTAGGATCCACATCATCAGCAACAAGTTCAACACCACCAATAATAGACACTCAAAACTGGCTTAAAATTACAGAGTGGAAAGAAGTTGATTGGGAACCTGTTCAAACGATTAAAGAGTTTAGAAGAATACCTAAAGGACCGACACCTAGTCAAATAGGAACCTTATTACCACCTCCTAATCCTATTCTTCCTTTTAACTTTACAATAGACTCTAATATAGATCCATTTATTGTGATAGAGATAACATCTGATAATGGTTATGGTTTAATATACAGAGATAAGAAAAACTACGAAATTCGTGGAACAAAAGATTTAGTTGAGCCTACTAAGTATATAGACCTAATTGGACCTTTCCAACCAATATCACCAGTTTACTAAAATAAAAAACCTCTGTTTTCACAGAGGTTTATTTTTTATATTATTTTTATTATTCGGAAACTTTTTCTTCCTCTAATACATTTTCTGATATAAACTTATCAGAAGTAACACCATCTTCAAATGTTAAAACCCAGTCTTGAATATCTTTAGATAAAGACTTAGAAAGTGTTTCATAGTAATTGAAGATTTTACTAATACTTCCAATTCTGTAAAGTATTTGTGAGAATGTATAAGCATCTTTGGTTAAACCTTTAACTTTATGCTTTGATATCAAATGATAGATATAAGTCATTTCTGTTGCATTAACAGGAAATGAAATTAAATCTTTATCATTTGTATATTTAGCATCTTTCATGCTAGCCAACATATTAGTCAATTCAATAGCAAAGAATACTGTATTAACATCATATTCCATTTTAGTAAGAATAAGATCAGTTAAAAACTTATGTTGAGGTCTATTCAAATGAAAGTTATACTTAGCTTCTTTCAAAGAATTAACAAATAGATTCCACAAATCTTGAGTTTGTTGATAAAGGTTGTCTTTTTCTTCTTCAGTTTTACCTTTACCTGAATTATTTCTCATGAAGTTTTCAACGTCTTCGACTCTTGCATCCAAAACAGCTTCTTCTTGAGAATTGATTATTAAGTTATTTATTTCATTTTCAAAAAATGTAACTTCTGGCTTAACTACTCTTGTTTCAATTTTTTCCATATATTTTATTTTATTTAATTTTATCCTTTAAGTAAGGTGTCTTCATTGTACAAAGAATTTAGTGATTCTAATTTATCCTTTGCATTAGCATATACTTCTACCCATCTATCGTGTTCTGCCAAAAGGTCAGAGTGTTCACCGATAGCGGCTAGATTATTTGATGAGAAGTATAATTCTAAGTTAGCCTTAGCTTCTTCCATTTGAGCCTCGTATTTTTTTCTCAAGGCATTTAGATAGTTTCTTCCTATATTATTCATAATTTTAAGCTATAAATTCTTCGTCAGTAGCATCTTTCTTTTGCTCATGATACAATTCCTCAACTTTGTTTGCTCTTGCAACTTTTTCAACACCATATTTATTTACAAGTGATGAAAAAGTATTTAAATCAGTTTTAATTAACTTGATTTTACCAGTTTCAATGTTGATATTGATTTTGTCTATTTCTTGTTCTATCAAGATTTGAATTGACTCATCGTCAAATACACTCATCAAGTCGTCATTTATAGAGACTAAGATTTCTTTTTTAAGAACAAAAGCATATTGGTCTGCGATTTTAGAAACTTTGATTAGTTCTTTTTGTTTCTCGTTGCCAATAAACTGAAATTTAATACTGATTGGAAAGGACTTCTTGTTGAAGATTTCAAAAAATCTCGCGATTGAATCTTCAGATACCTCATAAAATTTATCCATTTTAGAATTTATTATTTTTATTTTATAAGTTCTGTAGTGGTAAAAGTTTAATTAAATAAGAAAAATAAGTAACAATATTATTATGGCAAAAATGCTAACAGCCGGAACAACTCTAAATTTAATATCGTCATAATATTTATTACTTCTGAAATTGTCTCTCGGTAAAGAAAAGCCAAGTACTACTAAATATGCGTACTTTTCAACTTTTTTAATTTCATAAAAATCATACATTTCTTTAAGTTGCTTTGAATCTAAATATTCAGATATCTTCATGCTATATTCCTTAACCATAGTCTCGGCAAATCTATCTATATCTGTTTTTCTTAGATTATAAGGCTCGCCTATCATTTCTTCGGGAATATTTAAAACATTATAAATTCTATAAGCATTATCAATTCTAGCACCAAAGATTTCTTTTATCTCGGTCTCGTTTAGCTTTATTATTCTTCTAAACTCTTTGAATAATTTAATTTTTTTCCAAAAAGATGCACGTTTCATATAAATTATATGATTATAGATAAATTTTGTTTAGCCATCACCTTTACCTATTTCGTCATTTTTTGCCTTAGGATTCTGAAGTATCATATCTATTGTATCAACATGTCTGTTAATACCGGCTAATAGTGTTGCTATTCTATCTAATTTCTGTAGAGATGTTTCGCCTTTAGCGTCTCTTTCAACTCCACCTTTTTTACTTTCTATTGCTGCTCCTGGAGCACCGCCCGTACCCCCGACTTTTACTTGAGGCATATTTGCTAGTTGTCTTCTCTCTTGTATATCTATAAGTTTAGAAAAAACACCGGCTCTCGATTCAAGAACCTTCAACATATTACTAAACATACCAGAGTCCATAGCAGATAACATTGCTAAGTTACCAGTCAACATTCTAAACTGATATAACTTGACAGTGTTTAGAGAATTGATAGCATTGCTAAAGTTTCTAACAGCCTTTGCCAAAGTATCATATGCGGATGCAATTTTTACCATACCTTTTGCAGCTCTTGAAATCGGATCTAAACCAAACATCTCGGCCACTCTAGATTGACCTTCTTGTTCTTTAGCTAATTTATTAGCCAGTCTAGCAAATTCAAGAACGTTAGACGATACACCCTTCATAAAATTAGGATCTATCTTCTTTTCAAAATATTTTCTGTTCTTATATAAAATACCAGCAGTCAAAACCATTTGATTGACTACTTTGTTAATATTTGAAACGTCTGTAGTTTTCTTTTTTGTATATGAAACTTCACCTAAAAATCCTAAACTAATTGTTTTCTTTTCTTCAGTAGTAAGAATTGATTCTAACATTTTAGATAACATCGCATAACCTAATACATTAGAAGCGATATTCTTTATAAAGTTTTTGTCTAATTTTACCGTGAAGAATTTTGAATTAGTATAAAGTATTTTTGCAGATAAAGCTATTGAAGCTATAGCACCAGTCAAGACACCAGAATACATCTTGAAAGTAAACAAGTCGTATCCTCTTTCTTCAATAGTCTTAAATATGTCCATGAATCCATTGACTGAGTTACTAACACCCAAAGCCCATTCCTTACTCGGATAAGACTTCCAAGCTTCGCCTACTGTGTTAAAAGCACTTGCCGCATCAACTAATGACCAGGCTATTGCCATAATACCATACTTCATATCATTCACAACATCTTCACCAGATGTAAACCAACCAGAATCCTCATGCATCTGTTTGAAAACAGGCGCAAATGCCCCTAAAGCAGCACCAACACCTTCTCCCCATTTTTTAGACGGATACATTCCTTCAGCAAACTGAGCAGTATTTTTTGAGAAAACATCCGCAGCATTAATAATTCCTTGAGCAACATGCACTATTGCTGCTGCCATTTTTTGACCCCCACTAAAAGGAAAATCCTCAAGAAACTTAAAGACTGGCGCAAAAGCTCCGATTGCTGTGCCTACGCCTTCAGCCCAAGACTTTGGTGGCCCATCTTTGAATGCGGCTGTATTTGCTGCAAAAAACTGAGCCGCAGTTACTATACCAAGAGAGGTTATTAATATTGCCTCTGTAAATTCTTTTGGTCCAATTCCACCTCCGCCAAAAATACTCATAACAGCATTAGCCATCAACATTTTGTACACTGGAGAGAATGCGCCAATTGCAATACCTACGCCTTCAGCCCATTCTTTTGTTGGCCCACCAACAAAAGTACCTTTAGCTAGTACATCAGCCACATCTACTATTGTTTGTGCTATTTGAACCATCATTTCTCTTGCTAATTCCCAAGGATTAGGTCCAAAGAAGTCAGCAACCGCCGCCGCAAGGCCAACTGCGCCTAATATAAGAAGGATTGGTGTAAATGCGGCATACAACATTGTAGTCGCTATTGCCCAACCTAACATACCTTTATTATCATATTTACCTTTAGCAAGTATTTTTGAAGTTTCAACAATAGTCTCGGCTACTGTGAGTACCATTGGTAGACCTATTGCAAAAGCCACTAAACCAATACCTGTAAGCGCAATGGCACCTAATGCGACAGCCATTACAGCAAATGGCACCATAGCAGCAACAACACCAAGAGTCCACAATATTGGTGGATATTTACCATATTTACCAGCACCAAGTATATATGAAGCAGCAGTAATCGTAGCCGCAACAAGTAAAACCATACCGGCACCTGCCAAAACAGCCAGGGCACCAACACCACTCATTGCTATTGCTCCCAAAATTAAAATAGGAGGTAAGAACGCAACCATAGAAAGTGCTACTCCAAGTGCCCATTTCCAATCTGGATATTTTTTATAGCTTCCGAGACTTAAAATAAGAGAAGAAACCATCACAGCGACAGCAACCACCACAACTCCTAAAGTACCCATTAAAAGATCTTTAATACTTATTTTTGCCAATATTTTAATTGGAAAAGACATTATAAGAGCTATTGCAGCAAGTGTCACACCAACAATAAGTATATTCTTCATTTGAGCACCTGTCAAAGGTTTTGTTAATGATAATATCCAAGATGATGCCATAATTGCAATAGATACCAAAACGAATAGTACGGGTATTTTAGGCACACTCTTCCAATCCATATCAGAAACACCTTTTACTATTTGTTTAATACCAAATGATATTACAACAAAAACAGCAGCTATACCAATAGCTGTTAGAAATTGACTAAATTTAACTGGAACAATCTTTTGAAAAGCCATTGATGAGTAAGCAATCGCATAAGAAACCGCTACTAATAATATAGGCAACATAAGAGATGCGGCTACAATGGTACCAGGGCTTAGACCTTCAAATGATTTTAATAATTTTCTAATACCAAATGCAACTACAGCAAATACTAATGCGATACCTACAGCTGATATGAACTGCATGAATCCGATAGGTTTAATTAGTTGAAAGGCATATGAAGATAGTGCAATACCTAAAGCAATCGCAGGTAGTATTAATGGTAGAAATAAAACGGCTTTTGCTAAATCTGCTATATTTAGACCATCAAAAGATTTTAGCATTTTTCTAATACCAAATGATATAATAGCAAATACGATACCTATACCAACTGCTGTTAAAAACTGAGTAAATGATATTGGTTTAATAAGTTGTAAGGCCCAAGAAGCGAAAGCAATACCTAAGGCAATAGCTGGTAAAATTAATGGAAATCCAACAACTGATTTAATTAATTGCATCCAAGACATTTCCTTAAATGCCATCATAAATTTCATTATCGATGGTGCAAGTAAGGCAAACATCAAGGCTATGAAGGTAGCAGTTGTAAATTTAGCAAATGATAATGGTGTAATCATTGATAAGATATAAGATGATAACATGATACCAACAGCTATAGATGTTACTGCAATTATAAACATTGCGGCATCTTTCTTAGGATCAAAACCAACCTCTTTTAGTGTCGTATGAACTTTAGCAAATCCTATTGCTAGTAATGGTAAGGCTATAGATAATGCAATAACAGATAAAAAGTTAACTTTGCCAATAAGTAAAAATGCAGCACCAATCGCCAAAACCGCAACCGCAATAAGTAATATTACTTTAATACCATCTTTGAAATTATTCTGAGATTTCTTATCACTACCCAATCTTTCAGCTTCAGTTTCTTGTTTTTTCTGACTACCCATTTTCATGATAGTTTGTTGATTTGCTAAAATCTGTTTAGTATCTTTTTGTAACTGAATTACACCCTTATTAATCTCTTTAATTTCTTTGATAAAATCACCACCTTTCATGGCTTTAGCGGTAGCAGATTGTGCCTCACTCTTATCCTTAAGAGCCGTTGCTATCTCTTCTAATGCTAGAGATAAATTACCAAGACTTTCTAATAATTTCTGATCCATCAAAACAAACTAATTTTACATAGTATATATAAAATAAACAAATTCTTCTTAATATATAAAAGAAGAAAGTAGTATATTTGTATGAAGAAAATTGAAAGATTTATTAAGTATTATCTATTCAAAGAATCTGTTAAACAAATGGAAGTAAAGAAAATAATGGAAAAAATTTCTAAAAAGAAAACTCTTACTAAAAGAGAGCAAAACTTTTTAGAATTATATCAAGCAACTCAGGTTGAAGAGCTAAAAGATTTTCTATATCTATCTAAAAATTCAACATTTTCAAAGATATTAGAGCTATTAGAACACAACATTAAAGTTATTTGTAATTTACATGACAAAAATGGTAAATTTGGTATGGAAATTATAAAAATTGAAAATAATTTTGAAGATGAAACATGCACTATAACTATGGTACATGATGAGCATCATAAATTACACGATAAGTTCCTTTATAATTTAATATATAATACTAAGAAAAAAGAATATTCTCTTGAAGAACAAGATGAGTATTTTGAAAAATTAGAAAAGGAAAAATGAAAATCAAATCATTCAATCAATTTAATGAAGAAGTATCTGGTACAGAACTAGTCGGTCCAGTAGGACCAGCATACGGCGAGACTAGACTTCAAAATAAAACTATAGATTTTCATAGCACAAATATTATTCTATCAGACATAGACAATAAATTTTATACAATAGACGAGTATAATGAATTATATAATCAATATTTAAAGTCTGGGGGGAAGCCAATTAATGGAGGTTTCAATAAAGAAAATTTAGAAAATATTCTGAGTTTTATGAATTAACATCATCAATTGTTAATACATTAGATCCATTATAATAAGATAATTTAACAACACCTGAAGAATTCTTAAATATTTCACAATTATAGTTACCACTAACATTAGTAGTACCTGTAAAATCAACATCATTTACCTCTGTTTTGAAATTATTATACCTAATGTAAGAAGTCGATACAATAGTATTATTATAAAATGGCAGAGAAAAAGTATTTTGTAAAACTAATCCTAATACATTATCTCTAAAAGCGGCTGAAATAACATTACCACTTAGTTGATTAATTGAATTACCATCGAAAGGACCGGTAACTAAATTCTCATTTGAAGTTTCAATAGTATTATTATTAGTTATAGAAAGAAAACTATTACTAATTGCGGTTGTTATAAATACATTATTAGGTAAAATAAGAAAATTAGGATGGCTTTCTAAATAATTAAAAGCATAGTCCGCAATCTTATTGTTAAACGAGTTTGTTGAAAATGTATAAAACTCATCATAGTCATTTGCATCACTTTGACCAAAATATACTTCTTTATATTGATTATAATCTCCTGTTGATGTTGCTTTCCAGAAAGTAAACGAAGAACTGGTAAAATTATAATCATTAGCAGAAATTGTTGTTGAGTTTAACAATGAAACTGGTGATGGTATTCCACCAGAATAAAGACTATCAACAACCACGTTCATTGATGTATTACTAGCGATAGAGCTAACTTTAAAACCTATATCATAACCAAGTGAAGATTTTGAATCTAAAATTATAATATCACCAGTACTTAACTCTGTTGAAAATAGTGTACCACTACCAGAGACCGCACCAGTCACACAATCATATTGAGCTATTGTACCGGTCAATGACGTAGTTTTTGAGTAGTTCATATATCTCTTAAACAGAACCGTTCTATGGTCATAGTCAGTTTCATTTCCATACTCATCTATTCTCTTAGTTATTCTTCCTCTAGCAGGATCATTGAATTCTGTAAAACTCCAGTGTAAGTCGTATTTAATTTTATCTTTATGAAATCCACTATAAGCACCACCTGTAATATTTGGTTGATATGCATCAACAGCCAAAGCACTATTTGAAATAGCCTGAACCAAAATTGGTTGATAAGACCAACCAGAAGGTCTTCCCTTTAGTGATAAACTTGTTTTCAAATTACCATCAACATAATAATCGGGTTGTCTATATTTTGTTTCAAAGTCTGTTATTAAATAATAAGAGCCCGTTACAAATTGAGCACTTGAGTAAAGACTATATAACTGAACATATGTAACAGGATTTACAACTGGGTCACTAGATGATCCAATAATATCCGAATTACCTGAACTATCTTTCGTGTATAAAGCACCACCATCTGCCAAATTACTAAATACTCTGACATAGTTAGCAGCAGGTGTCGGAACAGATGTAGGTAATATTTGCTTTAGTGATATATTAGACATTCGACTATATTAATTTTTCTATTGTTATATATTAAATATTATGATTTACTTTTCAATGTAATTGTAATAGTTGCTGATTTTGAGCCATATCTATCTTCTGTAATTTCTTTCTCAATATTAAATTTTGAAAAATCTATTCCTCTAAAAAGACCATTCCATTTTCTATCTGTATAATCAGATGAACCAAAACTTCCATTACACTTAACGATTATTTTTAAGTTTTCTTTATCTAAACTCTTAGTCATATTATTGGAGAAGTCACTCTTTGCGGCATTTGTTCTAGTAGACATTTCATTGTAAAGCTTTTGTATTAAAAACAAATCACCTTCAACTTTGGCTTTTTGTATAAAAGTAACTATAATATAGTGTCTCCAATTTGTACTAACAGAAACTCTAGCACTTTCTAAACGATTTTTAAGAGCTATTAACTCATCTAAGAAATCCCAAAATCTGTCATCAATAATTTGTTCTGTATAACCACCAGCTGGACCTAACTCAAAAGAATTTCTGAATTGAATATTCAAAGATTTATAACCAGCAAACTCACCTTCTGTGATAACTCTTGGTGTAGTAAATGAGTATTCTATACCCATATCAGTCATAGGTACTAATAGATCGTCTAATTCTTCTTTAGATAAGTCAGTAATATCTTCAGATGATTCGGTTAAATAATTAACAAATTTTTCAAGATATTTCATTACTTGTTCTTTAATTTTTTATCAAGAATTTTTGCGATATGATCCCCGATAAAAAAGTGAACGTTTTTCAATGTATCAGATTCAAATGTTTCAATCTCATCCATAAATTTGAATTGAAACTTATATGTGTCAAGTTCTTCTGGGTCTACTCTATCTACTTTATAAATAGATAATTCCATATCATAGTTATTATTAATATTAATCTTGAAATCAAAAGTGGTTTTATCACAAGGTGTTGTTTTAAATTTTGGCTCATATTCAACATCAAATATTGAGTACTCCGTAATATTATCTCTTCTCATATAATAATTTAAGAACATCGCAGGTGCCTCAATAAAGTCAGATAATATTTGTAAATCCTCACCAAAATTTCTAGATTCAATTATATCTTCTATTTTCTTTTTCAAATCTACTACATTAGCAAACTCTAACTTGTGATAAATACAATTTATATCATACAAATAAATGAAAGAATTTTCAATTAAATTTCTTTTATCCAAATCTGTCTTGAAAATAAACTTTGTATGTATTATAGAAGTATCTTGAGTAGACAAACCGTGAATTGAGATTACAAGTTTATAGAACTTTTCATCTGAAGAAACTTCATATACACTTTCAACAGTGTTTACTACACCTTCTTCTTCTTCAAATACATCTTTGAAAACTTGTTCTATTTCAGAAATTTTAATATCCATAATTATTTAAATTGATTATCGTAAAGCTTCCTTTTAAGTTCCATAATTTTACCTATGTAACCATTTCTTCTTAATAATTTGAAAACCAAATTACCAACAGAGTATTCTCCGCTTTCACTTTCTAGTCCACTTTGTCTATAGTCTTTTATCTTTTTCCAAACTTTAGAAATTTTTGAATCAAAAGCTTCATACTTATCTTCTTCTGATTCTTCTTCTATATCATCAACTTGCATCATTATAGTCTTAGCCTTTTCTGATATAAGTTTCTCATCTGGTTCAAAGTCTGCTCTCTCTGGTCTTTTTATCCATTTATCTTTCATAAGAGAATAAACACCACCCATTCTACCACCATCTATTGCCTTATTTAAATCTTCATCGTCTTGTATAGCAACTTCAACTTCATAACCCTTTATCTTTATTTCATGTTGACTATTCCAAACTTTTTTAGCATAATCACAAGCCTTTTCAACAAGGTCATAATTTTCATCAACATCTGAAAAATCTATAATTATATGTAAATCATAGTCAGAATATTTTTCAGACCAATTATAGTTACAAAGAGATCCACATAAAGCAATATCTACAACTTCTGTTTCAAGTTCAATTTTATCAAAAAAGTCTTGAGCAATAGTAAGTAATTGTTGTCTTACTTCTTTATCCAATTCAAAATCATTCCAAATTTTAGGATTTAATTCATCTTTAAGATAAAAAGATTTTATTGGTTCTAGATCCTTTTTATGAAATTCAAAATATTTAGTAAGTTTCATATCGTATATATTAATTTTTCTTTATACTTTTTAATAAGGGATAATAACTTAGTCGTATTTTTTTATATAAAGTATAGCAAAACTATAATTAAATTATGTCCGATAAAATCAAAATACTTTTTTTAGCACCACATCTTTCAACAGGTGGTATGCCATCTTTTCTTCTTAGAAGAATACAAGCAATTGTTAATTGTCCAGACTTTGAACTATTTGTTGTTGAATATACAAATCTAAGTGACGAATTCGTAGTTCAAAAAAATAAAATAAAATCTCTAATTAAACCTGAAAACTTCTTTACGCTTGGTGAAGATAAGTACACGGTAATGGATATTATAAGAGAAAATAATATTGATATTGTTCACGCAGATGAAATATTAGAAGGATTTGGCGACCACGTACCGGACGTTTTGATTAATGACCTTTATAATAATGAAAGAACTTGGAGAATAATTGAAACTTGTCATAACGTTTGGTTTGAACCAAGCTCTAACAAACGATTCAACCCAGATGCCTATGCTTTTTGTACACCTTGGCATAAAGAGAATACATTCTCAATGATGCCGTCCTACTCAGAAGTTTTACAATTTCCAATAGAAAATAGAGTACCAACAACCGAAGAAAAGTTAAGAGCGAGATTAAATTTAGGTTTTGATTTATCAAAAACACATGTCATAAATGTAGGACTTTGGACTCGTGGAAAAAATCAAGGAGAAGCATTAGAGGTAGCAAGATTACTAGAACATACAAATCCAGAAATACAATTTCACTTTATAGGAAATCAAGCTTTAAACTTTGAAGATTATTGGGGTCCTTTAATGCAAAATGTTCCATCAAATGTCAAAATATGGTTGGAAAGATCTGATGTAGATGAATTTATGAAGGCATCTGATGTATTTATGTTTAACTCAACTTGGGAATGTAATCCATTAGTGTTGAAGGAAGCTACATCATATGGACTTAAAATTATGTCAAGAAATCTACCACAATATCTTAATATGTTCACTCCTTATATAACTGAAATCGGAGGAGATATTGAATCTACAAAAAATAAACTTTTAGATTTAATAGTATCTAGTGAAAAGTATTCCGTAATAGATGAAAATGATACTTTTTCTCAAAGGTATATAGATTTCTATAAAAAGGTAAAGAGGATGCCAGTAATTGAAAATACTAAATTCATACCTAAGCCTATCATAAATATAAACTTCATAGGCAATCCATTCATTGAGATAAAAGGTGTCTCTGATAGTAAATTCAAAATAGAGTTTTTTGATGAAGTCGGAATTTGTCATTATAGAGAAGTTTTACCAATAAATCATTGGGTTAAATTAAATAGACAATATTTTACAAAATGGAATATCAAAGTGTGGGAAAATGAAACTCTTATATATGATTATTCACTAGATTTAAAAGGTAAAAGAGTATACATATCCTTAGAGAGTAGATCTTTAGGTGATACATTTGCTTGGTTACCTTATATAAGAGAATTTAAGGATAAACATCAATGTGAGTTGATTGTATCTACATTTATGAATGATTTATTTGTTGAATCATATCCAGATATAGAATTTATACTACCAGGAATGCCAGCCAATAATATTTTTGCAATGTATAAATTAGGTTGGTTTTATAAGGACAATGGTGATTATGACCAATCAAGAAATCCGAATGATTTCAGAATACAACCTTTACAAAAAACTGCATCTGATATATTAGGATTGGAATATAAAGAAACAAGACCTTTGCTAAAAATACCGACAATTGAAAAAAAGAAAAAAGTAGGAATTGGTTTACACTCAACTTGTCAATCTAAATATTGGAATAATCCTACAGGTTGGCAATCGGTAGTTAACTACTTAAATAACTTAGGGTATGAAGTTGTTTTATATTCAAGAGAAAATGATGGCTACATGGGGAATTATCATCCTAAAGGAATTACTAAATTTGAAGGGGGTCCTATTGAAGTGCTAATTGAAGATATGATTACCTGTGAGTTTTTCATTGGACTTGGTTCAGGTCTAAGTTGGCTGGCTTGGGCTATTAACTTACCAGTAGTTTTAATATCAGGCTTTAGTGAAGATTATAGTGAAACTTCAACAAATACATATAGAGTGATAAATAAAAATGTGTGTCATGGTTGTTTTAATAGACACAGATTAGATGCTGGTGATTGGAATTGGTGTCCAGATTTTAAAGGAACCGAAAGACAGTTTGAATGCACTAAAACAATTACACCGGAAATGGTAATTAACGAAATTAATAAAATCATACATGAGAAAGAATCCTATATTGTTTAACGCGATAGAGTGTGAGAGTTGTAATATAGAAAAAGGTTGGGGTAAAGAAATTGTATTTGAAAACAATGAACTTTACTGCGGTAAACTTCTTTATTTCAAAAAAGGTCACAAATTTTCTATGCACTATCATTTAATAAAAGATGAAACCTGGTATGTTAAAGAAGGTAAATTTATTTACAGATGGATTAACACAGAAAATGCAGACCTTATAGAGCAAGAGTTAAAAGAAGGTGATTGTGTAAGGCAAATGCCTGGTCAACCTCATCAACTTGAAGCATTAGAAGATGGAATAATCTTTGAAGTATCAACAACACATTATGACTCAGATTCTTATAGAGTATGGAAAGGCGATTCTCAGAAATAAATGTTTGGGTAAATGGCACATTTGATGTGCTTCATATTGGTCATATTGAATTGTTAAAATTTGCAAGTCAGTATGGTAAAGTAAGAGTCGGTATAGACTCAGATGAAAGGGTTAGATTATTAAAAGGATTTAATAGACCCATAAACACAATATTGGATAGAATTGATTTTATGAAATCGATCAAATATGTCGAAAGTGTTGTCAGCTTTTCAACAGATAAAGAATTATGTGATAGAATAAAAGAGTGGTCTACTGACATAATAATAGTTGGCAGTGACTACAAAGATAAAAATGTGATTGGTAAAGAATTAGTTAGAGATGTAGTATTCTTTGATAGAATACAAGGTTATTCATCAACAAAAATTATAAATTCAAAATGATTAAGGTTTTAGTAATAGGGGAAAAATGTATAGATAGATTTATATACTGCGAAACATCAAGATTTTGTCCAGAAGCTCCGGTACCTATATTAAAACCTATCGAGATTATAGAAAATGACGGAATGTCTGGAAATGTCTCTAGAAATCTAACCGCTATCAGAAAAGATTTAATAGTAACTAACTGGTCACAGGATGAGTTAATAATTAAAACAAGATTTGTTGAAAGGAAGTCCAATCACATGTTTATAAGATTAGATGAGGGTGAATCTTTTATAACACCAATATTAATATCAGATGATATGTTAGAATCTATTTCTAACTTTGATATTGTTATCGTAAGTGATTATAATAAAGGATTTTTGAGTAATAAAGATTTAATAAAAATAGGAGAAAAGTCAAAACTATCAATTATTGATTCAAAGAGAAGGTTAAACAAACAAGTAGTGGATTCTTTCACATTTGTCAAACTGAATGAAAAAGAGTCTATTGAGAATTTAGACCTTTTAGATTGTAAAAATATTATAATTACTTTGGGAAGTAAAGGTAGTAGATTTAAGGGAGAAATATTTGAAAGTCCTAGACCACAAGAAACTATAGATGTTAGTGGAGCAGGTGATACTTTTACATCAGCATTCATATTAAAATATTTTGAAAACTCTAATGTAGAACAATCCATAATATATGCAAACGACATCTCCTCTATTGTTGTTTCAAAGAGAGGAGTTGCCATTCCATAGATTAGTGAATTTGATATCTGTACATAGGCGTATAAACAGTACCCACAGTTGACAAAAGAGCATTAACACCAAGAGCTAATGCATAAACATCTGTTTGATTTCCGATAGTATATCTATCTCCAATTGTCGTACCCACGCAGTCTAGTGCATTATTAGAATACATTGGTGGTACTATCGGAGCAGTATCAGTTATATCCATCCACATAAACCAATCAAATCCCAAACTACCTTGAACTATTTGATTCATAGCATTGAAAACAAGATTAGAAAAAGACATGTGAATAGCATAGTAACCATAATCATTAGTTGTTATATGACCGGCTCTGTAATTACCACTACCACCACCTGCTGGATTACCATATAAAGCTGTCACAATCTCATCCGAACCTTGTCCATATTGTAAAACTGTTGGCAGTTGAGAACCATTGGCAACCATTGTAGTATTATGAAAAATATGTCGATGATGTGCCATGCCTGGAGCAGGTGGAGCAAAATTAATGAAATCAAATCTAAATCCAGGAATAAACCAGTTAGGTAAGCATTCGTTTCCATTAGGCCCGTATGGTGCTGGAGGCGCAGGTGTGCCCGAATTTGCCCCTGAATTATCTGAAGATGGCGTTTCAAATAAACAATCACTTACTATCACATGTGACCCCCAAACAACATTCAAGTCCATACCAGCCCACACATTGACCGAATGTGCTGTATAGAATCTACAATTAGAAATTTGTAAGTAAACCATTTTATCAGTTCTTCCATATTCAATATTACAACCAATACCTGTTTTTGTAACATCATAATTGGCTCTATTTCTAAATGTAACATTATGTAGTTTTATATCAGTGAAGCCAGGGTTAGCGACTGCCTCCGCATATATTTGAGATGCTTCTCTTCCCGTAGTTTGACCAGAATTGTAAAAATGATTAGATTCAATATAAGCACCACCCGGTCTTTGATTTGGATAGTCATGAATATTATCATCTCCAATAATACTAAGGTAAGAACCATTACTAACATCTATAGAACTTTTAGCAGAACCTGTACCAGCACTACTTGTTGGTAGGTTACTACCACCACTACCAAAATATATTTTACAAAAACCGTTTAATTTAATAGTCACCCATTTAACAGCGGCGGTTATTTTCCACTGGAAAGGCTCATAATATTCACCAGGAAACACCCATATTGTTACCTCAGGTATAGGATTTGTATCTAAATACTCTAATGCTTCAGCTACAGATGCATAAGGAAACTCAATTCTACCAGGTAATGCCGCATAAAAACCAGAAGATGTTCCAGATGGATCCACAAACAACGTATTAGAGTAAGTAAATCCTGGTATAAATACATCTACTTGTGTTGTAATAATCGATGACTGAGTTGCCCATACGTTTGTTCCTACAAAGTTTAATGATGTAGGCGTGGCATTCACAAGATTATTCTCGTCAAGTACAGCAAGCGAGCCACCACCACCACCACTAGATACTTCTTGTACCTCACCACTAGAAGCATCTCTAACTAGATATCTATAACCACCAGTAGGTGCGTTTGGTGTTACAAATAAATATAAATTACCGGAAGCACTTAATCCCATTAAATCATTTATTACATATGATGTTCCGTTCCATTCTAAGTAAGAGAAATAAAGTGGATTGCCTGTTGGTCCATCTGGATTATCTCCAAATATAATACTAGGTGTGTTATTATCAGCACCGGGAACAACTCTACTTGCTAATCCAACAAAATCAGATTCCGAACCGTTAATTATATAAGTATCATAATCAGAATTTGGTATAGCACCACCCCATACGTTTGAACCATTTAGTATACTTGCCGTTGAACTTCCATTGAATAACATACTACCATCATATGTTAATAATGATTGAGCAACCGCCTGATTTGTTGAAGAACCGGTCGCAGTTAGTATTCTAAAGTTCGCGGGATTAAGTATCGCATTAAATCCTGTTCCTGATGTACCTGAAGATCCAGAAGTTCCAGAAGTTCCAGAAGTACCTCTTGTTCCAGAAGATCCACTTGATCCTGAAGAACCAGATGAACCAGATGAACCACTTGTTCCAGAAGTACCTCTTGTACCAGATGAACCACTAGAACCTGATGTTCCTGATGAGCCGCTTAAACCAGCACCACCTGCCGTACCACTTGTTCCTGCCTTACCGTTTCCTAATATTTGTATTCTAACATTATCACCAACACCCGGTGTGAAAGCTGTACCAGAAACATAAACCAAACTAAATTCATGAAATGTTCCTTGGTCAGCCGAAGGTGCATCTTGAATATATGTAATAACATTAGATCCACCAACTAGTTGTGTTAATATCCAAACAGATCCAGGTCCTATAGAATCAAACACAAGATCATAGAAATCCGAAGAACTAAAAAGTGATGTATCAGATATATTAATAGTCATAAGAGATGCAAGGAAACCACCACCTGAGGCAGAAGCAAGATTACCTGAAGCAGGAGGACCACCATTTTGAAAATCCCACTGATCATTAACTAAATATCCAGTATTACCACTTGTTCCTGATGAACCACTAGAGCCTGAAGATCCAGAAGATCCACTTGAACCAGATGTTCCGGAAGTACCTCTTGTACCTGATGATCCGCTTGAGCCTGATGATCCTGACGTGCCTGATGAACCGCTTGATCCGGAAGATCCGCTTGAACCAGAAGAACCACTCGATCCGGATGTTCCTGATGTACCTCTTGTTCCTGATGATCCACTAGAACCTGATGTTCCTGATGAACCGCTTGAACCGGAAGATCCACTTGATCCACTTGAACCAGATGTTCCGGAAGATCCTGATGATCCACTTGATCCGGAAGATCCAGATGAACCACTTGTGCCTGATGAACCAGAAGTACCCGAAGAACCATTTCTACCATTAAAAACAAATGATAAACTATAATTTGTTGTGGTTGTAAGTGTTCCACTTGCTACCAAATTACCACCAGTTACATCTATATTAAATACACTACCTGCATTACTTACAAGTCTGACGGTCCAAATTCCAACTATACTTGTTGTTCCTCTTTCATATAATTGGAAGTAAATAGTATTAGCCGAAGTATTTAATGTCTGCATAGCATTAAGCCAGGCAGTATAGTTCGCTGAAGTTTGTGATGTAGTGTTAATATAAAATTGATTTATGGCTGATATAGTATTACTATCTGCAGAAAATCTACCACTTCCTGGAGTTGTAGTACCACCAGAAACGTAACCCCATATTCCTGAATTAGAACCATCATTACCAGCGAATCCTGATGTACCACTTGAACCTGAGCTACCACTAGTTCCTGATGAACCGCTTGATCCAGATGAACCACTAGATCCAGAAGATCCACTTGAACCTGATGTTCCGGAAGATCCAGAAGAGCCACTTGAGCCACTAGATCCAGAAGAGCCACTTGAACCTGATGTACCTGATGTTCCTCTTGTACCACTTGAACCACTTGATCCAGAAGAGCCACTTGAACCTGATGTTCCGGAAGATCCGGAAGAGCCACTTGAACCACTTGATCCAGAAGAGCCACTTGAACCTGATGTTCCGGAAGAGCCAGAAGATCCACTAGATCCGGATGAACCACTTGAGCCTGATGTTCCTGATGAGCCTGATGAACCACTTGACCCAGATGTTCCGGAAGAGCCAGAGGATCCACTTGATCCACTTGATCCAGAAGAGCCACTTGATCCAGATGTTCCTGATGAACCACTTGATCCACTAGAACCTGAGGATCCACTAGATCCAGATGTTCCTGATGAACCACTTGATCCAGAAGATCCAGAAGATCCGCTTGAGCCAGATGTTCCTGATGAACCACTTGATCCAGAAGATCCAGAAGATCCGCTTGAGCCAGATGTTCCTGATGAACCACTTGATCCAGAAGATCCAGAAG
>JACCDX010659659.1_pt1 | contig 125306 bp, 170 predicted proteins | sample 7449681 | NCBI WGS metagenome assembly JACCDX01 (sample SAMN15323450, study PRJNA562643) | freshwater metagenome | isolation source: river surface water | place: USA:Blue River Watershed | collected 2017-08-18
ATATTCTCCAGTTTGATAACATCATACATATCACCAATTGTTAGAGGTAGTCTTTGCCATCCTTTATTACTAACACAAATTACTTTCATTCTTCAATAAAGTTTTTCATTTTCCAAGCCTCATAAGTATTTAGAATCAAACCTGTTATAGTCATAGGTCCAACACCTCCTGGTACTGGAGTTACCCAACTGGCTTTCTCAGCAATAGCACCAAAGTCACAATCACCAACTAACTTACCAGAATCTAACTTATTAATACCAACATCAATTACAACCGCACCTTCTTTAATCATATCAGCCGTTACTAAACAAGGCTTACCAACAGCAACTATAACGATGTCAGCTTTTCGACATTCTTCGTTTAGAAGAGATTTAGGAGTATTAATATCACAAGAGGTGACGGTAGCTCGACCGATGTTAAAGTCGTTGCCTAACATAATAGAAATAGGTTTACCAACAATATTCGATCGACCAATGACAACAACATGTTTGCCTTTCGTTTCAATATTATAAAACTCTAAAAGTTTAAGAATACCATAAGCAGTTGCCGGTCTCATAGACTTTTGACCTAAAGCCATCTTACCAAAGTTTAGTGGATGAAAACCATCAATATCTTTGTAAGCACTAATTTCATTTATAATAGCGTCTGGCTTAATGTGAACAGGTAGTGGTAGTTGAACAATAAAACCATCATAAGATGATTTATTTAACTTCTTAACTTCTTCAAGTAATTCAAAAGCTGTAATACTCTCATCGAATCTAATTAAAGTGTGATTAATTCCAGACTTTTCACAAGCTTTTAGTTTACCCTTTACATAAGATTCGGATGCTGGGTTATTACCAACAAGAACAATTGCCATACTTGGTTTGGCAATTTGATAGCCAAGTTTTGATTGACTTAATTCTATATGACCTTCAATTTTATCTTTGACATCATTTAGAAGTTGTTCAGATACTAATTTACCATTAAGTATATTTGCTACACGGATTGCTTCCATTTCAAACTATTAAATTTTATAATCATTTCTTTCATATCAGAAATGTGTTTGTTATATTGTTCTTGTATCTCACTATTTCTACCGGAAAGTTTACTATGTAAATCAGTAGTCAAGCCAATTTTCTGTGAAACTGAATAGCCAAAGTTAGAAATTCTAACACCATCTATTTCAATGTAATCTGGTAGTTCTTCTTTTACAATTAGTTGTACATCAACAGGTCCAACTCTATATGAATCGGAGTAGGCAGGATTTACCCACCTTCTTTGATTCTTAATACTTATTACACCACCAACTTGTGGTATTTCTTCAATACCCATATCAGCACATATCTTGAAAGCCATATCAAGTGTTACAATAAAGTCCCAATCATTTACTTTTCTTTCAAGAATTGACTTACCTGAAATCGTGTAACATCGAATTGCTCTTGAGCCTGTTAAGACTCCACCAATTTCAGTAACGTATTTAATAAGCTTACGACTTGGATAAAAAAATCGGAACTTATTATAGTATCTTTTGGAGATATCAATCTTTACATCTGGACAATTCATTAGAATTTCAAGATTGATGTCTCTCATATAAGCTTTTATTTCATTTAAATAACTCATTAGTCTCCAAAGGTTAAAATTTTCTTATTTACTTCCTTGAGATCACCCCATACCGAGTTGTATGTAATACCTCTCACTTTTCTGTTATCAACCCAAACGTATTCATCATCTGGATTCAAACACCTTGGCTTATTCATAACCAATCCATGATATTTAAAACCATTATCATCTAACCATTTAATTGTAACTTCTCTGTCTTTTTCTTCACGAGCAGTAAAGAAAGTAATATGATTACCTTCTTCATACCACTTGTTAATTTGTTCAAGTGATCCTTCAATCACTTTTGCTGTAGGATATAAATGAGCATCTTCGTTCATTATATCCTCACAACAAGTTCCGTCTATGTCTATTAAAAATATCTTCATTATACTAAATTAATTTCATGTATACTTTTATTTTGAGAAAGAGACCAAATAGATTTCCCAATCAAATTAGCACAAGAAATATATTTCAATTTACTTGGTAGCGGAACTGGACTAAACCCATCAGTCATAAACTTAGAGGAGCTGATTGTATCAGAAACCAATAACTCAGTCATTACTGATTTGTCTAAGTTTTCAAATGCTTTTCCACTAAGAACCCCGTGAGTAGCAATACATCTTACAGAGGCAGCACCACTATTCATCAATAGTTCAGCGGCTTTACACATCGTTCCTAAAGTATCAGCCATATCATCTACGATAACAACATTACGTCCAGTAACGTCACCAACAAGTTCCATTGAGTGAATCTCATTTGGTTTGATACGTTTCTTATTAATCATTGCGAATGTTGCTTCAGGAAATGCTTTACAGAAATCAGAAGCTCTTTTAACAGCACCTTGGTCAGGTGCAACAATTGTTAAATCTTTAATTTCGTGCTCTTTGATATAATCAATGAAAATCTTATTACCATTCAAGTGAATAACAGGAACATTATAAAATCCTTGAATAGCAGAGGCGTGTAAATCAATTGTGATTATTCTTGTCATACCAGCCGCAGTTAAAATATCGGCTAACATTTTAGAACCAATTGAGGATCTCAAATGGTCTGTTTTATCTTGTCGAGAATAAGCTTGGAATGGAGCAACAAGAGTAAATGATTTACAACCGGCTCTTTTAGCAGCATCAATGACTAGTAGAGTTTCCATTATATTATCTGAGCTGTTTGTTGATTGAACAAAGAAAACATCTAAGTCTCTAACAGACTCTTGAAAAAGAGGTAGAATCTCACCGTCAGAAAACTTTTCTATTTTAAGACGACCGGGTGAGATCTCACCATCTGTCATTCCAAATGATGAAAAAGATTTTAGCTCTTGGTTAAGTACTTTACAGATTTTGAGAGTTAACTCTTGGTTGTTGGTTCCGCTGAAGATTTTCATATATTTTTTTTATTTTTCGTTTAGTAGTATATCAATAGTAGTCTGACGCACATTTTGAACCATAGGTTGAAAATCGCTACGTTTTCTACATTCTTTAATAAAGTGTTTAAGTGAAGGTGGATATTGCAACTCAGTTGATCTGACCATTTTCTTTCTACCCCAAGGTCTTGTTTCATCAATAGGAACTCTTTTAGATATTTTACAAAACTCTGGTTTAGTTCTAGTATTCATATGTTTAGTTCGCTTCCATCCAAAAAGAAGGTCATATTGCTTACCAATAGACAATGAGTCAAACCAAACAATATTTGAACCCATTTTGTTTCTAAATGATTTCAACTCTTTTTCGTGTTGTCTTCTTTTCTTTTCTTTATTTGAAAGTTGCATTCTGTGAAATTTATTTACAAATATACTAATTTTATTTCTTTTTAAGAATTAATTTTATATTAGAACCAACTTTATAGTGATTTCCGATTAAATTCCAATCGGTATTTTCTTTTTGACACCAATGATAGATTAAAGATCCTTTACCAACAATATCATAGGTTATATCAATTCTTTTGTAGTTTCCTGTGTATTGACCATCTATCATTTCATTCCAATTTACCCAAGTATCTTTAAGAAAATTATCATCAACGATTATAATTGACCCTGATGGCATTTTATCTTTTATAGCTACAAATTCTAACCAACCATGTAACATTGAAGGAACAGGATTTGTTAAGTCTAAGTCCCAAGAGTCTAAGTGTACTAAGTTTGGATTACCTTTGTAAGATTCTAAAAATTCAACTGAATCAGATATATGATGATGTACTTTGAAATTAGGTAAGTATTTATCAAATATTATCTTGCTATTGTTTACTATATCCTCATATATATCAACAGAATGATAAACACCACCGGTTGATTCTGTTACTTTAGCTAAGTATAATCCAAAGCAACCATCATCAAGATTTTGACTTGCTCCTGTTTCAATACATTCTATTTTATCAAATTTGAAGTGTTCTTTCAAAGCTGAATAAACATCTTGAGATTGTTCTAATCTTTTTTCTGTTATAGAATGATAAAAATTTAATTCTTTTATAGTATCCATATTATTCACTTACTGCTCTACCAATTTGTTTTTCCCAATCTAAGTCAGTTCTAACCTCTTTATTTTTTTCAATAGTTGCTGATAACATAGTTGCTGATACACTCATTTCACTTGCCACATATTTTAAAGCAGCAACATCCTTTGGAAAACAATGACCACCATAGCCAAAATCACCATCTGGTCCAGGAACTGACCAATGTGAGTTACCTAATCTATCATCATATCTAGCATATTCAATTACTTTATCATAGTCAATATCTAATCCTTGACAGATTTGATACATCTCATTTGCAAAAGAAACTTTTGTTGCTAAAAAGGTGTTTGTTACATACTTAATCATCTCAGCAATTGTTGAACTTGTTTTAACAATTGGAACTTTAGGGAATGCTTTTTCAAAAATATTTTTAACTTTTGATGAGTAGGGTCTTTCACCACCTACAATTATTCTATTCTGATTCTTATAATCTTCAACAGCATTTGCTTCTGTTAAAAACTCAGGATTAAAAACTATATTTAGATTTTCATTTTCTTTATTTAACATCTCGGTTGTACCTGGTGGAATTGTTGATTTTATTACAACAATAAAATCTTTTTTATTTAAAGACTTAACAATCATATCTAACTGAGAAAGACAATTTCTAACAATTGATAAGTCACACTCACCAGTTTTTTTCATTGGTGTTGGTAGGCACAAAAATGTCATATCAACTTTTTCAATTAAACTAAACAATGATGGTTCAGTACAATTGCCGTTTATATCAAACGTATAAACATTAAAAAAGTTTTTCATTCCTTGATAGACTGCTCCACCAACGAAGCCTTGTCCTATTATTCCTAAATTTTCCATAATTAAATTTTATTTTTATGCCACTTCCAAGCACTTGATACCATATCTTCTATTTTTCTTTTTGGTGACCAGCCAATGCTTTTTGCCTTTGATGAGTCTGAGTATATTTCAACTACATCGCCTTCTCTTCTTTCACCAACTTTATAGTTAATCTTGACATTATTGACTTCTTCAAATGTCTTTATTAGTTCTAATACAGAGACACCATTTTCAGATCCAAGATTAAATGTATTGTAACCATTTAACTCACCAGATATCATTTTATCAATTGCTAAAACGTGAGCATTTGCTATATCACTTACATGTACATAATCTCTGATGCAAGAACCATCTCTTGTTTGGTAATCACCTCCGAATACGGTAACCTGACTTGAATCACTTAATGAATCACATATAACCGGTATGATGTTGTTAGGTTTATTTATAGGTGATTCACCGATAAGTCCACTTGAGTGGGCACCTACTGGATTAAAATATCTTAGAGCTGTTATATTTAAATCTGGATTTGATTTATGTAAGTCTGATAATATTCTTTCACCCACAAGCTTTGTATATGCATAAGGTGATTCAGGATTGCTTAAAGGTGTTTCTTCATTTACCGGTAAGTCACCAGGTAAAACATTACCATATAAAGAACAAGAAGAAGAAAAAACAAAATTTTTGATACCAAAGTATTTAGCAGTATCCAACATATTCAAAAGAGAGTTAATATTATTATCGTAATATTGAATAGGTGATTCTACTGATTCACCAACAGATTTATACGCAGCAAAGTGAATAATACCATCAATCTTGTGAATTGATAGTATATCGTCCATTTGTTCTCTACAATCTCTATGATAGATTTTTATTGGTCTTTTTGTAATTTCAAAAAGCCTATTAATTATTTCAGGATTTGAGTTAGCAAAGTTATCTACTATGATAACATCATACTCTGGGTTACTTAGAATCTCAACTACTGTGTGAGAACCTATGTAACCGGCACCTCCTGTGATTAAAATTGTTTTCATAATTTAGTTATTATATCTGATAGGTATTCACCTTTATTTAGCTCAACTTTATTACAACCAGTTTGAGTTTCTAATTCATCCATCCAGATATCCCAATTATTTTTTAGTAGTTCAACAAACTTATCATCGTTACCTCTATCAACATATCTTTGGATATACTCATCTTTTATTTCTCTATTTGGATAGACTAATGTAAATTCGATTCCTTCATTTTCTAAAGCATCTCTAACTACTTTGTGAGATGATACTAATATTATATCAACATTTCCTACATTGGATTTTATGTGATTAATATAGTTTTCAGGAAATTGAGACTTATCAAAAGTTGATGAATCACTATCTAAAATTTTTTTATCACCTTTATTTCTGAAAAGATGTGATTTTCCACAACCAGGAAAAGCAGATACAACCAAAGTATTTGCTATATTGTTATGTTCATTAAACTTCTTGATTTTCATTTTGAATTATTTTTTTTAAGTCAGCTGGTGAGTAGTTTACAGATTTAAGTACTTTATCATCACCATTTCTATAAACAATATACATACCATTTACTTCTTTGTAATATCCTTCAGTTCCATCTTTTTGTTTGTAATGTAAAAGAGTTTCTAAGGCTTCTTGTTGTGTTTTACAAGCCTTACTCATATTACTTCTTTGAACTTCATTAAAAAGCTCTACAAACTTTTCTCCAAGTCCAAATTCTAATACAGCCCCTGATAAGACATATTGTAAGTCGCAAAGAGCATCAGCAATCTCGATAAGGTTATTATCTTTAATCGCTTGTGATAATTCGTTTAGTTCTTCTTGAAGAAGTGCAACACGAAGTTGACATCTTTGTTCTGATGGAATTTGTGGAGTTTCTAAAACAGGTGCGTTGAATGTTTTGTGAAAGTCAGCTACTTGGTTAAGTGAATCTATTTGTTGCATATGATATTAATATTTGATGTTTATATAAATTTTTATTGAATTGGTTTAATAATGTAAATTCAAAAAATAATATATAACGTAATAAAAAAATCTTTATAAGATATGAAATATATTAGAACATTCGAATCTCATAGAAGTTTCAATAAGTCAGAGCCTGTAAATGAAGAATTATTAGGTGGTGTCATAAACTTCTTTAAGAATCTTTGGAATAAAGCAATGGCTGAGTTGGATAAACTTGGTGAAAATCCCAGTGAAGAACAAGTTTCAACTTGGTTGACTAAAAATCTTTTGAATCCTTCTGATGATTCCTATATGTTCAAACAACAAATGGATGACTTTAAGAAAAAGCCAGAAGCAAATGATCAAGATTGTTTGACATTAGTTGATAGTATTCTTAACCCAGAAACTGGTGCTTTAGGTAAACAAGGTATGCAACCAATGATGGATGCATTAAATAAAAAATATGTACCTAAGAAAGGTGAGCCGATGCACTGGTTGCCAGCTGATATTAAGTTTATATTTGAGACAATTAGAAATAAATCGATAGTTCAGTACAAATTTGCAGGTGGTCCTGCAGATGGTAAAGTAGATCCAAAAAAGATACTTGTAGATTTAAAAGATACTACACACTTACCAGATGTTAAAAAATTATTGACAGCAGCTACTGATGGAAAGAAAAAGAAAGATGCTATAATAAACTGGGTCGAAAAAACATTAATTCCACAACTTGCTAAATTTGAGCAAGCAATTACTCCTGAAGAAGTTGAGAAGAATTTAGAAACATTGAAGATTACATATTCTGGTGGTACTGGAGAAGCAGTTGAATATAAAGTAGGAGATACCGTTATTTATAAAAGAGAGAAATTTAATCAAGAAGAGTGGGATAAACTTACTGACGATGATAAGAAAAAACCAGAAGAGGGTAAAATGAAAGAACTTCAAGCTGAAGAAATTGGCATTAAGAAAATTTCTAAAATAGAAGGTGATAAAGTTTCTTTTGAAGATGCAGACTTTACTAAAGAAAAGACCGACATATTAATGAAAGTTGAAGGTGAAAAAGCAGAAGGTCAGGAAGATTTAGTAAAGACATTAGGTGATGTAAAAGCTAAGAATCCAGAAGCTATTAAGAAGATGAATGATATTGCTAAAATGTATCAAGATCCAGATGCTAACAAAGATAAAATAGCTGAAATAGAAAAGCTATTAGGTGGCACTGAAGAAGGTAAATAATATTTGAAACCCTACTTAAAAGTAGGGTTTTTTATTTTAAATAGCATACACTCTTTTTAATATATAGATTTATGAGTACTGATAGAAAAAAGATACAAAAGATTTTCAATCAAATTGATAAACTTGCCGCAAAAGGAAAAGAGTATATCTTTGAATATCATAAATTAATTGATGATTTAGTAGAAAAAGGAGAATATAATTACCTTGAGTTAACTTTATTTTATTCTTATGCTATAGATATTAAAGACTACCCAAGCTTGATTGATGTCAAAAACAAAACTTGGTCAGAAATATTATTTCAAACAAACACACCTGTATCAAAGAAAATAAAAAAGGTTTTTGATTCTAAAAATGTTTATCAAATGGGATTTGAAGTATTCGATGATTCCTTAAATAGTGTTGATTTTAGTATAAGTGGTCCTTTGTCATCAAGTTACTTAACAACATCAAGTACACAATCAATTTCATTAACAAGACAATCATCAAATCTTTACATATCAACAAATGACTCTTCGGTTCATAAGTATGAAATATCAAGGTGTAAATGGGATGAGGTTGATGGCGTAGATAAACCTGTTATTGATACTATCTATAAGATTCAAGATATTAAAGTACTTGCTACTCAATCTTCTTATAGAACAGAGATACCAACTACAGCAGGTGTTTATTTAATCACAACCGAGGCAAAAGGTAATCATTTCGCCAGATATAATTATAAAGTAAGTATTACTAGAAACGTACTTTTAGGAGAGATAAAAGAAATTGACACACTTTCTGATGATTCTAAATATTACTTACAAAACAAACAATTTGCAAGATTAATAGGCACAAGAGTAACTTATTTAGAGGTTACAAAAAGAGGAGCTACACAAAGTCTAATAATAGACACTGAAATGCCAAACGCCTCAGAAGATAATAACTTAGTTAATAGATATAAAATTGCGGTAGATTATTTACTTTCTTAAAACATTTTTATTCATTTAATCTATAACTAAAAAAATATAATTTAAATGGAAATTAGAGTAATAGATTTTGAAATTTTGACCAGAAGTTTTCAACCATACGTTGATGGTTACAAAGAGATTGAATCTGAAAAAAGATCAATGCTTGAGTCAGTCGATGATGATAAGAAAGAAATGGAATCAATAATCAGACGTTCACAATCCGGTATTGTTATGGATGAAACATCTCAAAAAAGAGATGCTGAAAGATTCAGACAACTTCAAGAAAAACTGATGAAGTTAGACATGGATTTTAAGAGAAGAATCAAAGAAATGAATGATGACTTAAATACTAAAGTTTTTGAGCAGTTGTCAGAAATTGTTAATGAGTGGTCTTCTCAAAACTCGATTGATTTAGTTATGGGTAAAATGGAAGTAATTTTCAACACAGAAAGAATGGAAATTACTAATCAAATCATTGAGGTAGTTAAATCTAAAGGTCTTTTTTACGAAGAACCTAAAGTGGAACAACCAACACAAGAAGAAACCGCTGGTCCAGTTATCTAATAGAGATTAATTGAAATAAAAAAGAGAGTTAAATTTTAACTCTCTTTTTTTATGATCTCATCTATTCTTTTATCTCTTTTATATTGTTTCTCAGATATTTTAATTGAGTGTTGAATCTCAGATTCGTAAGAAGGAACATGAGCATATGTGTATTGTAAGTCTTTGTCTGGCATAACTTGTAGAATAGATGATTCATCTATAAAGAAGAATATAGACATATCGTGTTTCTTAAAAGTTACGATTACTCTATGACCTGTTTTATTGGAGATATTATCTTCTAAGACATCACAGAAGTAATTTAGAAAATCATCATCATTAGTTAGACTCTTGTATAGATCCATTTAGGAATAATTTTAAGTTATCTCTCATATCAACTACTTTATAAAGTTCAGCTTCTTCGTCACCAGGACCAATATGTACGATATAAGCACCACCTACTTGAAATCCCCATTCTTCTAAGATTAAGGCGTACATTGATAATTGTATTGAGTATTCGTTTAGATGATTTTTATAGTAATCTTGAAAAGGCGCAAGTAGTTTCTCGTAAGTGCCCTTTTTATGATTATCGTCTGTAAAGTCTTTGTTAGTTTTCCAGTCAAGAATATAAATTTTACCTCTATAAACAAATAAAGAGTCAATCATTCCGGCTATTTTCCATTTCGGAGAGAATACACGAACCTCAAACTTTAGAGGTTCAAGTTTATAAAGTTGTTTAGCATAAATCTTATTAAACTTATTAATACGATGTATAACATCTAAGTTATTCGGAAGAGGTTTCCATATCTGATTGAAGTAATCTTCAATCCATTGGTGAGTATCAGTACCAACCTCGTTAGCATAATCATTAAGTTTTTTCCACTCAGCTAATATCCAATCTTGTGGAACACCAGCTTCTTCAGCTTTCTTCTTAGACCAATAGTCTTGTTCAAATGGCTTGTGGAATTGTTGTATGAATCGTGTTACTGATATAAATGGCTCACCTTCGTAAGTATATCGGTGTAGTTTTGGATCAAACTCAAAATTTATATCGTTAAAACATTCTAATTGCTTTCTTAGCAAGTCTATCATCTGATATCACAATCTTTTTTATTTTATTGATTTATTGTGATAAAGTTTATTTAGTAAGTAATTCTTCTACTACTTTAGGTAAACTTTCGTACTCAAGTTTGTGTATTTTTTCTGATAAAGTTTCAATTGTATCTTCTTTGTCTACTTTAAATTTAGCCTGATAAATAATTTGACCTTCATCATATTCTTTATTGACGTAATGAATAGTTATACCACTTTCTGATTCTGAATTTTCAAGTACAGATTTATGAACATTATAACCATACATTCCTTTACCACCATATTTAGGCAATAATGATGGATGTATATTAATAATTTTATTTGTATAGTTTTCGATAAGCCATTCTGGTACTTTAAGTAAGAAACCAGCAAGCACTATAAAATTAATTTCTTTTGAAATTAATATTGGTAATAATTTTTCAGAAGTTTGTAACTCGGATTTTGAAATGAGTAATGTATCAACACCACCCTCACTTGCTTTATTAAGAACTAATGCCTTATCGTTATTACATACTACTAACTCAACACTGATACTTTTGTGTAAGCTGAAGTATGAAATCAATCGACTGGCATTAGTTCCAGAACCACTTGCAAAAATTGCTATTTTATTCATTTACTTCAGTCTCAGTAGCCTGTGTATTGTTAGTACCATATGCCTCACTTGCTATATCCTGGCTAAAGTAACGTTGTGGAATACCATTTCCTAAAATATTTTGATATATGTCTTCTATATCTTGATGTGTGATATTTCCATTCTCAGTAACCGTTCTATTTATCATAGCACTCAGCCAATCAGTAGTTTTTTTGCTTTTAGATGATCTAGAAGCCAGTTGCTCTCTTCTTTCTTTAATATGTTGTCTTTTACTTTCAATACGTTCAATATTGTTGAATGATTTATATTCATCGTTGAATAAATACTCATTAATCTCTTCATCATAAAAGCAATCTTTATGTAAGATATATTGGTCGTGAATTTCAGAGTATTGAGTGTTATTACAATGGGTTCTTACATCTAGGTACTCAACATAAACACAATCACCTGGGTGACGAAGAACTCTGTCTATATCATCAAATCTTAAATGGTCACTACCATAGGTAGAACCTTCGGATGAACAAAGAGTTCTGAATGAACCTTCTTGAAAATAGTTTGTTAAAACACCTTCACTTTTATCTAAAAATTTGAAGGTATCTACATAAGGGTAACGCCTAAAGTCAAAGTGCTTTAATTTAATATCAAGCTTTATTTCTGATTTAGCAGTTGATAGATTCTCGAAGTTAAGAGTATTAAACCAGTTTTGTTCTGACTTATATAAGTAACCATTGTCAGTAGCCCATTTTTTGAATTGAAATAAGAACTCTTCATCACAGATAGTATAAATACGGTCCATAATTTTGTGTTCTCCGATTGACCAAAGAAGAGCTCTACCTAAAAGACCACCATCACTATTAAGCATCACAAGCATTTTAACTACATCAGGATTATCTGTGTAAATGCCAAGATATTCTTGACAACTATCATACTTCATGCAAGAAGCACCAAGTGTACCTCTTTCAGCCGCATACGAATTAATATGGTAGTATTGTGGAATTTGATAACCATCAACTACTTTGAATGTAAATTGTGCTTTATTAGTATGTGATCTGTAAAGATTAGAAAACTTTTCAACTTCTTTACCTGGTATATCTTTGAATACTTTACTGATAAATGCTCCTGGTCTGGCAGCAAATCTACGAGAGGAAGACCAGTATTCACTTGAGTCAAGCTTAGCTATTCTATCTTCTGTTAGATAGGATATCTTTGTTTTATCTTGAGCAATTGAGATAAAGTTAATAGGATTATCAACAAGAGACTCTTTATCATGTCTCTTTTTAAGTAGTAGTTTAGCAACTAATGAATCTGATTCAAATTCAGAAAGAAGACTCTTTAGTTCGTCTGATATAATAATGTCGTATGTTTTTCTCTCGTATGCCATAAATATTTTTTACAAATTTAGTAATTATTTTCTTAAAATCAAATAGTATTGAATGTTAAAATTCTTACTTCTTTATTATTGTGTAATTTTTTTATTGAGTAATAAAGTTTTCTACCTTCGTTTGTTAAGTCTCGAAATGAAGCCGACCAGAACCCTAAATCATCTTTAACCTCATAAGTACTTTCGGACCAACCAATACAAATACAAGTTGTCAATGGTATTGACATAAGAGATTTTAAATCATCACTATCATTAGAGTTAGGAAAATAAATATTCTCAAACTCTTGTTCTTTGATATTACTTTTAATAAGTTCATCAACGGAAATATTAGTCTTTGGTCTAATTCTAAGACTTATATCGTCAGACATAACTTCGCAAGGTTTAACTATTCTTAGGTTAGACAATTCATAAGCCTTGTTTGAAATATCATCAGCATCAAAAGCTACAATGTAAACAAGAGTTTTACCATTTTCTGATTTGTTTATAACTTTATTTGGCATCGGGAAATAAACAAACCCATTATTATCTTCTCTTAACATTTTATAATATTTTATTTAACTTATTTTCTCTTTCTCTCTGCTTTAATCTCATTTGATAGTCTTCAAATGGTATGCTAATTCTTTCTTCAAATGGAGCTCTATAAGTAGCTCTAACCACTAATTTTGTACTTATTGTTCCTGATAAAAAAGCGTTATCCCAAACTAAGAAGTTTTTCTTATCTTCATCTGATAAAAACTCAAATAGTATATCGTGGTCAAACTTCATTAGATACCAAGTGATTCTAAGACGCTATTACGAACAGCCCACTGAGTCATATTCATAATACGAGTAGTCTCGTTCTTAATGATATGCGCATCTTGTTTATTAAACAATCTCATATATGTTTGAAATACCCAGAAAGCATCCATATAAAAGTCATGTTGAACTGATGTAATTCTTTCTGACTCAATAAACAACTGATTGCGTTGGTCATTTGTTAGACTGATTTGACCATCAGAACCGGCATATCGAATTGAGTTCTTAAACGCATCAAATTTTCGATGATTAACAGCAGGTACATCTTCTTTATCACCAAGAATTACTTGACGAATTTTAGAGAATTGAATACGATGTCCTACTAATGAGTTTAGTGATTCAATTTGTTCATCAAATGTTTCGCCATTCAAACCAGCAGAAGCATCTTCAGCGGCTTGTGTAACACCTTTTAAGTGTAGTTTTGTTAAACCAACATTGTTAGCTCCAATAAAGTAAAATTTATCAGAGTGTAGACCAGCACTAAAGTGTAGTCGTCTGGACTTATCGGTTGAATTAAGAATATAAAATGTTTTATAGAATTTAATACCACCAACTTCAACTTCATCAGAGATAAGTGTTAAAGACTGGCGACCTTTTGTAATACCAAGGTAGTATTTATGAATAGTGAAGTTTTTTTCAATAGCTTCGATTTTATCTTTTAGATATTTTACAATATCAAAAATCTCATAACGATTGGAGACGTTAGTAATATTAATTACTCGACCACCATATTTGGTGATAACTTGGTTATTCTCATTGGTAATTGAGATATTATCAAGTACTTTGAAAATCTCTTCTTTGTTATATGGTCTAAAACCCTTCATATTTTATAATTTGTTTCTACAAAGATAGGAAAACTTTTTCGAAAAGTAAAATGGTTTCTCAAAAAATAATATATAACCTTATGAAACTTATTAACAATTTTCAAAAGTTTAACGAAGAATACTCTAAGAACGATCCTATTCCTGAGATAAACAGGATGAAGGAAAAGTTAGGCATTGTTCTATTAGGTTTACCAGGCTCTGGTAAGTCAACTTTTGCTAAAAGGTTTATTATTCCACATAATTCAAATATAAGAACTTTTTCAACAGATGATGTTTCTTATATGTTTACTAAAGATAAATCTAAATTTCATGTTGGTTCTTCTGAATTAAATATAAAGTCTTTGAAATCTTATATGTTAAGTGGGCAAAATTTTATTTATGATACAACTGGTTCAAATGATAGAAATGTGTTTGAAGTTACAAGAGATGCTCATAAATTAGGATATAAAGTAATGTTTATATTAGTCTTAATTGATGTTGACACTGCTAAAGAGCAAAATAGAAGGAGAGGTATGACTGGCGGTCATTTAGCAGATGATGAGTATATAGATTATGTTTATTCTACTCAACTTCAAACAACTAAAAATTATTTAAAGTTATTAAAACCAGAATCATTCTATGTTGTATTAAATAAAGATGGTAATTATAGGTATTATAAATTTGTTGATGGTGAGTTAAGAAAACGTAAAGTTGATAGATATGTTTCTTTTATGAAAGAGTCTATCGAATCACATAATGATGTTGATAATATAGTTGATACTATGTTAGATTTTATTGATGAAGGTGAAAAGATTACATTCAAATCTTCTACAGGTGATATGAACTACACAGATTATCTTAGTAAAAACACTAATTATCAAAACTTCAAACCGGTTATTACTTCTAAGAATAGGACCGTTAGTAAATTTAGTATTGTTTATTCACCTAAAGATGGTAGCTATAATAATCTGATGACAATACTTGATAACATGCAATCTACGATTGGTAGATTAGGAGAATATGGTTGGAGTCTTTCTGATTTTAAGTCTAATTCTAATAGAGGACATCTTGGTAAGCTTGTTTCTATAACTTCAGTATCATTTGAGTTTTCTAAGGCAGACCAACTACACGATGAATTTGAATTACCAGATGAAGATGAGTTGAGAACAGAAATAGAAAGAATGGGAATAGGTATAAATAGGTTAGATGTAACTGACTATGATACTGAATTAGAATTTTTTAGCCACTCTTATGATGGTAGTTTGAATAGTGAGCAATTTTATGATGATAAATTTGAAAAAATTTGTGATATTTTTGGATTCGGTTCTTATGACTTAGATTATCAACACGCAAGAGTTACATTTGAATATTAAGAATAAAGATATTCCTCGTACTTTCCTTCGTCTTTCAAATCAATACTCATTGTTGTTTCTTTAAGTGGTGTAGTAAATGTCACCGTTACAATAGAAAGATAATCAGTCTCAATACCATCTAAAAGTTCTTGTAGAAGTACATCTCTTTCATCTTCTTTCCCTAACTTAACACCTGTATCAATAACTATGTTAATTTTCCAAGGTATTCTTTTTTTAATGAATGCAAGTACAGATAACTTATAAACATTGGGTTGTCTAATCTGCCTCTTAAAAGTAAAAAGTGCAAAAATTACCACTCTGACAATATAATTGTGGTAAATTTCATTCATATCAAGTTTCATATTTAATATATATTCTATGATTAAGTCTTGGTCAAAATTCAATGAGAGTTCAAACGATCTTAGAAGTCAGTTATCTGAAAAGATAACTGAAGTAAGAGATGTTTTTGCTGACTTCGAAGATATGGGTATCATAAGTTATAGTATTATTGCTTCTGGTTATGAAAGAGGTGGATATGGTCAGTTTAATCCAAAAGAAGCAAGAGAAGGTGACTTTGAAAGATTTTTAGATTTTATTACACCAACCGTTCAACTTGGTATGAGTAGAGGTAATATAGGAGCAACACCTAAATACAAAGTTATTGATAAGGACTATTGTATTATTACAGATATTAAATTACCTGGTAATCAAACTGAATTTGGATCTACCGTGTTAGCAAATGATGGTATAAAAATATTTGAAGATATACTTGTTGCTAATTCAAGACTAATAGATGCTGGATATGAAGTTAGACTTGATTTGAATGCAAATCATAATGCTTATAAACCTGTAAAATTTTTAATTTATTTTAATTTATGAGATATTTAAAAACATATAAACTTTTTGAAGCATCTGGTGTAGCAGAAGCCACTCTTATTTACAATCAATTCTTATTAGATGAGTTTAATAAGTATTGTGATATTGCTTTAGAGTCTGATGAAAAAAATTATTCACATACACAAGATTACTCTCAAGAAGAACTAAGTCAGTTTATTCAAGATCCGCTTTGGCCTAAATACCCTATCTCATCAATGTCTGTTACATACACAATTAAAAAAATGACTGATGAAGATTTCACTAAAAGATTTCCAGGTACTGGAACAATTAAAAAGTATGTTGGTACTGGAGCTTGTTATAATATTGGTGAAGAAGGTGGTTCAGATATCAAACCAGCAATTGATGATAGAAGTGATATCACACTTCATTTAGTTTTAGAAATTGGTGCTATAATAAGTGAGTCATTTAATGATAGAGATTCTTTATCAATTGAAATTGAATCTTCAATAACTCATGAATTAAACCATGGATATGAAGGTTGGAATAGAATGAAGAGAGGTAAAGGTCAGTTATCAACTGATGTTACTTTTGCATTAGATGTCAATAGAGCAAAGATTAAAAAAGATATTTGGAAAATCTGGTATGATGAGATTGGTTACTATGTTTATTGGAGTGAACTTCATGAAATAAATGCAATGGTGCAAGACTCTTGGCCCTATGTTAAAAGATATGATGTTGATGAGATGAAATCTAAAACACCATCTTGGAGATTCTCAACGAAAATGAAAAACTTCAAAGCATCAGAATTTAAGCAAAGAATGATTGATAAAATTCTAAGTATTTATCCAGATGCTGATGTTGATATGATGTTAAAAAGAATTAAAAATGGATTTGCTAATCAGTTAATAAAATATAGAGAAGAGTCTATTAATAGAAAAGAAGACAAACCAACATTATCCGGTGAACTAGTAAGAGAAATGTCAGTAGATGAGTTTTTATCTTTTGTTGAGAAAAGAGTAAATAGAGCCGGTGAAAAAATACAAAAGAATATAATAAGATTATATTCATTAAAAGATAAATATTAATATGATAATTAAGAAATACGAATTGTTTTTAGAAGAACTAAATATGAAACCAGAACTTGACTTATTCTCAAGTCAAATGGAATTATATCATTGCGGTGACCACATATGGGCTATTAAAGCCGATGAGAGAACTACAAGAGCTTTGATGTTTATGAGAGCTCAAGAATATTATGAAAGTTCTTTTGATGAGATTATAGGTAAGCAATTCAAAGTTTCAAGATTTGTTGATATTTATAAGCAACACTATGGTAAACAAGAGTTTACTTATGGCTCTGATTGGTCTGGTTTTAATATACCATCTACGGTACTTGAAGAGTGTATGTTTAATGTACCAGAAGATGAGATTAACAACTGGGATAAACTAATGTTATCAGTTATCAATACTATTAAAGAGTATGAAGATGGCCATAATTACTATCTTTTAGGTGTTGATGAGTTAAATAATTCTTTACTCGAACACGAATTCGCACATGCTATGTGGTTTACTTTACCTGAATATAAAGCTGAGATGTCTAAGATGAATGATGAGTGTGATCCGATTGTAAAAGATATGATGTATAAATGTATCACTGAATATGGTTATGCAGACCACGTTTTACCTGACGAGATGCAAGCTTATATGTCTACTGGATTGGGTAGTAAAATGGAAGAAATGAATATTCCAGATGTAGGAATTTGGCAACAAAGATATCGTGATATATTTGAGAATTACTATTCTAAATCACTTTATACTCAGCCTAAGAAAATTGATATTAATTGGTAAACAAAAATTTAACTAAAACTTAATCTTATATGATTAAGTTTTTTTTTGAGATTAAATATATACTATGTGGTAAATTTAATTACTATAGTTATACCTTGTAAAAATGAAGGTATGGGTTTAATTGAAACAATTGATTCGATTAAATCAGTAGGAAACTTTCCTATAGTTGTAGCTGACTGCTCTACTGATAATACTTTAGACTTATTAAATATATTTCACTCTGATGTTAAAGTAGTTAAAGGTGGTTTACCATCAATAGCAAGAAATAATGGTGCTAAGTTTTGTGATACAGAATATATTCTTTTCTTAGATGCTGACATGAATGTTTCTTCAGTGGATATTCAAAATATTATTTCAAAGATGAAAAGTCAAAATATATTATTAGCCACTTGTTCAATTACCGTTAAAAATATATTTTACAAAATACCTTACTTTATATTTGATATTGTTCAATTTTTTATATCATATAAAACACCATTTGCTGTTGGTGGTTTTATGTTATTTAATAAAAAAGAATTTATAAGACTTGGTGGATTCAATGAACAGGATAAATTTGCTGAAGATTATCATCTATCAATGAAAGTGAATCCAAAGAGATTCAAGATATTTAAATATAAAGCATTGACATCAGATAGAAGATTTAGAAATAAGTCTGTTTTATACATGGTGAATTTAATGACTCGTTGTTGGTTCAATAGAAATAATGATGAGTTTTATAAAAAAGATTACAATTATTGGAAATGAAAATAGAAGCACTTTTTATATCAGATGTACACATAGGCTCTAAGGGATGTAATGCAAAAGAAGTTTTAGAAACTTTGAAGCAATTTGAACCAGAATACCTATTTATTGTTGGTGACTTTATAGATGGATGGCTATTAAAAAGAAGACACTACTGGACTCAAGATTATACTAATTTAATTAGAAAAATACTATCATATTCAAAAAAAGGTACAAAGGTTATTTATGTTACTGGAAACCACGATGAGTTTTTAAGAAACTATGTGCCTATTATGTTTGATACTAATATAGCAATAGTAGATGAGTATATTTGGAGAGACTATTATGTAGTGCATGGTGATGCGTATGATGGTATAGTTAGTATGAGATGGCTTGGTATGCTTGGTTCTGTAGGATATGAGATCGCGATAAAAACTGACAGATTAATCAAAAGGCTTGGTTATAAATGGTCACTTTCAAAGTGGGCAAAAGATAAAGTTAAAAATGCTGTAAAGTTTATAACTTCATTTGAAGACCAATTAGTTTTTCAATCTAAAAAAAGAGGATGTAAAGGCGTTATTTGTGGGCACATACACAAACCAGAGGATAAAATAATTGATGGTGTTCATTATCTGAATTGTGGTGATTGGATAGAAAATAATTCATTCATTATTTATAATAACAATTGTTTTACATTGATGAATTATAAACCAATCAATGATTCAAAACTTGATTAATTTTATCATCTCTTTCTTCTATCTTTAGAAATCGTTTATATTCATTTAGAGTAACGATCTCTTCTTCTCTGAAGACTGACTCATTCATTGTGCTTTCGACAAACCAAAGACATTTATAAACACCTTCGTCAATTTTGTCAAAGATTGTCATCTTATTACCACCTGTGGTTTTAATTACGACATCACCTGATTTAAATTTCATAATTATAAAAATAATTCATGTAACTTATTTATAAAAAAACGTAGGTTTCCTTCTCTAATATATAACTCAAAATAAAATTATATAAAATGGGAATAGGAAAATCTATCAATAAAGGCTTAAAGAGTGCTGGTAAAGGACTTAAAGATGCCGGAAAGACAATCGAAAAAGGTGCTAATGACACCGGTAAAGCAATTGAAAAAACAGCAAATGATACTGGTAAAGCAATTGAAAAAACTGCTAATGATGTTGCTGACACAATTGTTGATACAACAAATGATGTTATAGATATCGCGAAAGACACATATAATTATGCTGTTGATTTAGCTAATGATACTATTAAAAGAACTGAGTCAATTCAAGCAACCGTTCTTAAGAGCACAGAAGAATTAGCTAAAGCCGGATTAGACACAACATCTAAAGAATTTAATGACTTAAGTAAACAAGTTGAAAAACAAGTTATTGCAGGAGTTGAAGTTATCAAAGATGTAGCTGAAGAAGCTTATCAATGGTTAGATGAGAATGCTTGTCGTTTAGCATTAACATCAGCAATCTCTTTAGGTGTAGTTACTTACTTTACACCAAAACCAGCTCCTGGTGATCCCGGAACAATCACATCTACTTCACTTTCATTCATGGCTACACCAGTGTTATACACTGCTGATATGGCGGCTAAAATGGCGGCAGCAACTTTAATGGCTGAAATTTGTGTTGATAGTTTCTTATTAATACCAGGTGTTAAAGGTTCAGTAAATGCCAAATTGTTAAAAAATGTTATCTCAAATTGTATCTACTATAGTTTAGATTGTGCGGCACTTTGGGCAACTCCAGCTGGTGTTGGTATCGCAATTGGAGCAGCAGTAGCACCAGTTGTTGCAACTTTAATTTGTACATCAACTTGTCCAAATGGATTTAGCAAAGCATTAGGAGCATAATATGGAAGTAAAGGTATTACACACGGTAGAATACTTAACAGGATATTTAGATAATATTGATAATTCTAAACTAAAGGCAAACATCTTAAGAAACTATGAAGATAGAAAATTTATGGAAGATGACCCTGAAAGTATTAGAAATGAAGATATTAGAATTGATTTTTATCCTGAAGTAAAGAATCTTATGAACACAATTATGGATAAGTTTTACCAACAATATGGTGATAAACTTAAGCCAGTACCATCACTTGATATTAATGAAGTTGTTTGGGCAGTTGTTCACGATCATAATGAAAGTACTAATTGGCACGACCACGCTACTCATACTAACTATGAAGGCGGTGCTAAAGTAAGTGCTGTATATTATGTAGATGTACCAGAGAATAGTGGTGATATAGTTTTCAAGTGTGATGAAAATCCTTTTGTCTCTCGAATGTATACAGAGAAAGCAGAAACCGGAAAATTTATCTTATTTGACTCAACACTACCTCATTGTGTTACAAAGAATCTAAGTAATCAAAAGAGAATAATAATAAGTATGAACTTCACTTATGATGAATAAACAAAAAACCCTCGATTAACGAGGGTTTTTTGTTTTAAAGTTCATCTTACTTATTATAGTTTCTGACATCTTTCTATGACCTGAGTGGTTCATATGACAGATGGCATCACCACAATCCTTTCTGATAACCGCTGACCTTGTATCTACTACTTTAGCACCATGAATACTATCTAATAACATCTGTTGAAAGTCAGCATATCTTTTTGGATAGCCTGGATTATCAGGTGTAACAACACAAGTATATGGATTAAAACCAGTTATAACAACAGCATTGACATCGTTTGTGTTACAAATATCAACAATGCTTTGTACATTCTTTAAGGCAGTTCTTGCTTTAATGCTATGACTAAACATATCATTAGCACCTCCATAGATAAAACAATAGTCAACACTTTTATTAACAGATGTCTTTGCAATGTTTAGCATCCAACTTGTTGTTTTACCACCAACTGAAAGATTATTCATTTTTAGACCAGTGTTATCACAAAGTAATATCTGCCAACCCCAGTGATGATTAGCCGTATGTGAGTCTCCAATAAACATTGCTGACTTACCATTTACATCCACAATAGTATCTTGTTGTACTAATGTATCTTTGTAAAATTCTTCTTTTGTAAAAATTGGTCTTGAATCATATTTAGCAGTTGTTTTACCACTAAGTACTAAGATTAGTATTGCAATTAGGACTAAAGATGTATTTCTCATTTTGTTAGGTGTGTTACTAATTCGATTATTAAGTAGGATAGTTTATATCCTGTAAAAGCACCAAGTGCTGATGGTATAGGAAAAACAATCATTCTTCCCAAGTCTGTTACATATTTTGGTCTATTAACAATTTTACCCATGAACATATAGTAAGTAAAATAACCAATCAACACTGCAAAATCTATTTGTGTTGCAATAAATACAACAAGTGTTGCACCAATAAATCCAAAAAGAAAATTATCTCTAACTCCTTCCCACACTTCTTGTGCCGTAGCATCTTTCCACTCTTTGATAATTTTTTTATATTTCACTTTTTTCTTTTATTTTAGTTGTAAAAAAATAAGTTGATATTGTTTCGTCATAGCTATATGTATTTTCAAATGCAAAAGTGGCAAGTTTCATTCTTTGACTTTCTGAAAGTTGACAATCTTGATTTGATAACAAGTCATAAATTTCACTATATTGATTTACATTAGAAACAATAGCAACATCTTTATAATTTTTTGCAGCGGCTCTAATCAAAGAAACACCACCAATATCAATCTTTTCAATAATATCTTCGTGTGTTGAGTTTTTATTATTCCAAGTTTCGGTAAATGGATAAAGATCAACAATTACTAAATCAATAAGTGGAATTTGAAATTCTCTAACTTCATTCTGATCTTGTTGAACTTCTCTACGATTTAAGATGCCGCCAAAAACTTTTGGATGTAGTGTCTTTACTCGTCCACCTAATATAGAAGGGTAATCAGTTATCTCTTCAACTGAAATAACATCAACACCTAAAGATTTTATATAGGCTTCAGTACCACCAGTAGAATAGATCATAACATCATTTTCACTTAGAAGCCTAACTATAGGTTCTAAACCATCTTTGTTAAAAACAGATATTAGAGCTGATTTAATCTTTTTCATTTATTATATTCTTTATTTTTTTATCTCTTCTATAAGAAGTAATAAATTCTTTTGCTTTATTAATTATTTCGTTATCTGGTCCATCTTCAACCATTTCAAATATGTCTTCTATTTCTTCTTCATTGAAAACATAGTCAACATAATCTAAATTTATTACTTCCATAATATCAACCATTGGATTTTTTGAAGATAAGTCTTGAGTTAGTTCAGGTGATATTCTTTGACTGGTCTTAACAAATCTATTACCTATTTCATCATATACAATAGATGTTAATATTCTATTACCACTTTGCTCAAACATTAATTGACTTGTGAGAAGTATCATCTTAATAGTTCATTATCAAGAGCTCAGTTCCTTTAGTTTGAGCCTTACCAGGAACAGCCATTGCTGTCTTAGCAAATTCTTTTGTTTTCCAAGTATATCCATCTTGTGGAAACCATTCATCTAATAAATCAAAGTGATAATAACTCAATGAGAATTTACCTTGCATAGACTTCAAAGAGTTAGCCAATCTTTCGTGTGTTTGAATACCAAAGTCGTGATTGATGTAATAGTCTTCTGTTTTGAAATATGGTGGGTCACAATAAAAATAAGTTGTAGGTGAATCATATTTCTTAATAACTTCCTCAAAGTCTAAATTTTCAATGTGTGTGATTGAGTCAAGTAATTTTTGCCATTTTGGATCGATTAACTTACTTCTAAATATTTCAAACTTAGATTTGTAAACACCATCTTTACCTTCATATCCACCTTTTAATATGAGGTTGCCTTTTCTTGGATCAGTTCCTGACCAAACTTGACTTAGTACATAAGCATATTTGAAAGCAATATCAAAGTTAGGATTCTCTCTATCTAAAACAAAATCTGTATCAAATAAGTCTGACTTACACTTATCGAATAACTCTTTATTTTCTATTGGTGTATTTTGAGTCATTTCCCAAAACTTCTTATAGTCTTTAAGACAAAGATATAAGTTTACGTTCAGCGGGTTAACATCATTATAAACAACTCTTTTTAGATTTTTGAAAGTTGGTGTATTCAATTTAAAGAACACCCAGAACATTCCTGAGAAAGGCTCTACATAAGTCTCAATATCATTTGGAATATAATTTCTAATCCAAGTTCCTATTTTACTTTTACCACCAATATACGATAATGCCATATTATTTAATTATTTTTTACATTTTAACTTCCCAAGTATCTTCTGATATTGTCCAGTCTTTGAATTTTTCTTGTCCACCTCTAATTGCCCAATCTGAGTCTATTGTTAATTTAGAACTGATACCACCTCTTGGATTACAAATCATAACAATTCTTAATCTTTCTGGTTGATATACTTTCATTAAATCTTCATAAACAATATTGATTAGTCTTTCATATGAAACAATAATATCTCTTAATTGATAAATATATTGTTTAAGTGATTTTAATTCAATTATCTTTTTATCTGCATAAAAAGTTAAATAGAATGTAGCAAAGTCAGGTTGTTCTTGAACACCTAAAAATGTACATTCTGGTATTTTAATCTTTGCTTCATAAGACTCAGTTGTAGGGTTCGGTAGTGCTTTTAGAATACTACTATCAATCTTATCATATAACTTCTTCTCTATCATTTCTCTCCTTCTTTTTTTAGTTTCTCGATTCTATCACGAATCTCAGCAGCAATTTCATATTCTTCATTTCTGATAGCATCTTCTATCATATGCTCAAGATCTTCAATTGAAACAACACGTTTTACTGGAATAACTTCTTCCTCTTCTTCATATTCAGCATCTTCAACTTCTGACATATCAGATTGTGATACGGTTGAACCATCATCATTGATGTAAACACCAGATACATCTAAAACTTCTTTAGCAACAAAAAGAGGACATCCGTAGACAATTGAAAGAGCAATGCCATCACCAGCAGTGCAATCAATTTCTACTTCTTCAACACCATTAGAAGTAACAAGTTTAGTATAAAACACACCTTCAAGGATTGCATAAATGTAAACCTCTTGGATGTCAATCATGTAAGAGTCGGTTAGTGATTTAAACAAATCGTGTGTTAAAGGTCGAGGTGATTTCACACCTTCAATCTTAAGAGCTATTTGTTGAGCATCTGATGGTTTAATTACAATAGGTAATTTTCTCTTACCTTTCTTTTCAGAAAGAACAACCACATAAGAACCGGCGCTAGATTGGCTATAAGATAAACCTAAAACTTTTACTTCTTTTTTCATTTTAATATTTTATTTAATTTAAAGTGTCTTTTATAATCTTCGTTACAAGCTTCATTTTCAATAATTAATCTCAACATTTCAATGTTAGAATTAAATTGAAATTCTTGTTTACCAACTATAAATTTATATGAATTTTTTGATATTTGTTTTTCTTCTTCTGAAATTTCCTTTATTAATATGTAATGTGTTTCTGGTCTAATATAAAACTTAATTGAATCATCATTAAATCTTGGAGCATTGAAGTAACCCTTGTTGTATTCAGACCAACCTAATTTTCTTAAAAGTAAAGTGTTTATTTCAAACATAGATTTAATCTTGAAGAAGTAAATCAGCCGCAGTTGTTGCACCAAAAGCCAATGGCTTAGCCCAAGTTCTAAAACCAAGACCTCTTAACCAAGGTACATAAGATTTGTAAGCAGCATGAGATTTGTTTCTAATCATACCTTTCTCATTCTTTCTACCTTCATTTGGGTTAAAATCAATATGTATATCAACAAGTCTGAAATCGATTCTATCAGAAGAAGATAATGATAATCCATTCATCACACCTTCTTCTAAGTGAATAGGAACGTGTGAATACTCTTGATTACATCTTGCTAAGTGAAACTTGTATCTTTTTCTTTCCATATCAGTAAGGTCTTTTCTTACATAGAATTCTGATAATTCACCATCAAGATAAGTAGCAACATCGTGAAGATATTGAGCTTCTTTATAAAGTCTTTCGTTATTGTCACGAATTTTATCACAACTTTCACGGAAGAAAACAACGTGAGCACCATGTTTTAGGTCAGTATTATACATCATAATTGTGATAGCATAAACGGTCCTGCGTCTCTTTTGAATAGAGTCGCAACCTACTGTGATTGTAACAGTTGGATCTTCTGAAATATAATCTTTCAGATATTGTACTATGTCAGGAATATATTCCCCTCCAAATTTCTTAAACTTACTCTTGAACATCTTCTTGTTTATTTTCTTCTTCTGATTTAACAGAAATTATATTTTTATTTATTATTAATACTGATTCCTTAACTATGTCTGGTGGAAAAATTGCGTATGAATCATCCTCACAAGTTAACTCAAAGCCACCTGTTGTATAAAATACTTTAGACATTTCAATTAAATTATTATAATTTTCTTCAGTTATGACAGCTTTTCTACCGACAAACTCACCAAAACGATTTTTTAATATTAATTGAACTTCGTACATCATTTGCTTTATATCTGTATTACTACATTTTGTTTAGAAAAAAAGGGGATATCAAAAGCTGATATCCCCTTAATCAATCACATAGCTGAAAGTGATTACTTACTACCAGGCTTGTTGATTTTCTTGATAGTACGAAGTAGGTCTTCGAACTGAAGCAAGAAAGACTTCAAGGTTGGGTTGGTAACATCCGCGATGTTGTCAAGGATGTAAAGCAAGTAAGCGGTCTTTTCATCATCACCTACATTGTTCAAGAACTTCACAACGTTGTCAAGTTGTTTCTTATTCAACTTGGTGATATCGATCTCTTTCAATGATTGAATCAATTCAGAGTTCTTATCACGATTGTACTTCTCAAGGTCTTTCTTAATACCATCGTAGTTGTTGATTACGTCTTGGATAGAGATATTCAACATATCTTCGCAGTATTGAACGAACTTAACCGCTGAGTTACCAATATAACCACTGGCTACTTCTTTCAACAAAGGCAAGAAGTCACGAGGTGAAGCATCTTGACCAAAGTTGGCTACGATGAACTCAGACAACATAGTCCAAGAACGTGGTGTAGCATAAGCCTTAGTGTTCTCAGTAGCATTCTTATACATCTGCTCTGGGTGAGCTTTGATGAAAGAGGTAATCAACTTGTGACAATTCTCCATCGCAAAGTCTTTCAACCACTCGTCAACCGCTAAGGTGTGATTGATGTGAATTAGACGGTTGTTAAGTGCCGAGTCAAACTCTTCAACGTCAGTACCATCTTCGTCTCCTAAGTTACCAGAAGACATCATCAACACATTCTCATTGAATTTGAAGTCAGTACCAATCTGACGCTCAAGGAGAATCTGAAGAGCCGCATTACGAACTTGCTGTGAGGCACGGTTCAACTCTTCAAAGTGAATAATCGTAGGTTGTTTGTTGGACTCAACTGCCCAACGAGGTACAACGAAATCCAAACACTTAACCACTTTGCCATCAACTTCAATCTCGTTGATAGAAGGGTAAAGACCTACGTCTGTTTCGTCAACCATCGACAAACGAATATCCATGTAACGGAATCCCATCTTCTCGGCAATCGACTTACCAATAGCAGATTTCGCAACACCAGGTTTAGAAGTGATGTTCAACACACCATACTTTGCCCACATGATAGAGAAGTACTTACGCTCTTTATCAGTTAGTGAACTTAATTTTTCTGCCATTGAAGCAGGCATTGTTTTGCTTTTCATTTCAGCCATATGATTTCTTTTTTCTAATTATTTATACAAAGATACAAACTATTTTTTAATTGTCAACTTTTTTACAAACTTTTTATTAATTTTCTTAAAGTTTTTCCAAGTTCTTGGTCATTAGGTATGTTTAATACATACCGCTCTGACCCATAAAGTGAACGAATTTTCTCACCAAACTCCATATCATTCGGAGTTTTATCTTCTAAATGTTTAATCGTTTCAATATTCTCTTTTGTAAAGAAAAATAACATATTAAGTTTTTTTAGTGGTCCCTGTTGGATTCGAACCAACCACCTACTGATTATGAGTCAGTTGCTCTAACCGAATGAGCTAAGAGACCAGTATTGGGAGGCGTCGGTGTTACCCTACTCCCATCCGTTACGTTGTCTAAGACAAGAGGCTTGACGGAGCCCAACGTGCTACTTTTTACTGCTTATATCGCAGTGAGTCGTACTTGCGACCCCAGTAGCTAATTTCTGCTTCTTTCATCTGACACGCATCTTCTAAGACTTCAGCTTCTTCTTCAAGACTAAAGATAACACTATCTCTACTTGAAATCTCAGACTTTAGTGAGTCTATCTGAAGATAGACCTCTGGCGTAACCACTTGTGGTGTAGTAAAGGCACGATGTGAAAGCCAACCCATGCCAAAGAACCAAACCGCACCAATGTAAAGCAAAACATTTACTCTTTTCATAAATTTAAGTTTGTGATCCCGACAGGATTCGAACCTGTGACCTACTGCTTAGAAGGCAGTTGCTCTATCCAGCTGAGCTACGGGATCAATTTTGTAGTCGAGGCGGGAATCGAACCCGCACGCCCTTTAGGGGCAAGGGATTTTAAGTCCCTCGTGTCTACCAGTTCCACCACCCGACCAGGTGAGAGAGTCAATGAATATTATATACTCACTGACTCTCGGAAAGTTTATATTATCCTTTGATAATTTCAACATTTTTTAGTGCTACTACTGGCTTTACAGCTTCCATCACTTCAGTAACTTCTCCATATTTAGTGAAGTTATCGATGGTGCCTTTAGCAACAGAGTAGGTAGTTTTTGCGGTGATAATTTTTTCCTTATCTTTTTCGTCAATTTCATTAGACTCTTCGATAAGGCGAGAAAGGATTTCTCCGTACTTCTCAATCATAGTGGCATCGAATCCAAAAGCGGTATCTTCTGTAACGATTTCGTCGCCATACATTTCACGAAGTTCTTCAGCGCGAGCTTCAGTGATTGTAATATATTTGTCTGTAGGTACAAACATAAGTTGAGCTACATCATCGCCATTTTCTTGAACGATCATTACAGACTCAGGGTTTTTACCAGTTTTATCATATTGCTTAAGCCAAGCGTCTTTAGCAACATCACGGATTTCATCGGATATCATATCAGCTTTGGCTTTAGCTGATTTCATTTGGTCTTGAAGTTCTTCAAGTTTTTGAACGTTAGCGAAGAAGTTAGCGTCTTCAACAGCGAGACGTACTTTTTCTTCCTTACCTTTAGTTGTTTTAGCTGGTGCTGCTTTCTTAGCTTTGTTAAAGAGATTTGTTGCCATAGTTTTTATTTTTTGTAGTGATTTATCTTATTTGTTATACAAAGATAAGGAGACTTTTCTGATTTACCAAATCTTTTCAGAGATTTTTTTTATTTTTTTATTAGATTAGTTTGTTCTTATCGTTTGTGAATACAAAGATACAAAAATATTTCAAACTGTAAAAATTTATTATAAAATTTCTGTCTCATATTTACCTCTTTTTATATGTCTATTAGTATATCCACATAAAGGTTGTAAATTAGTATAGTGATTAAGACTTATCAACTCTTCTTCTGTCTTTGCTGTTCGTAAAGGTATAATATGATCAATATCCCATCCGTAGTTTAGCTCACCATTATATCTGCCATAGTTTTCCCAATTCATCCAAGGTTCAAATCTTGATTCAAAATGTTGTTTCAATTCATGAAAGCTACAACCAATAATCTCCTCAGTCTTTTTAGACTTTTTAGTAAAGCCTCTTTTTAGAGAAGCTCTAACAATAGTACGAATATTACACTTTAATTTAAATAAAGCATCGGTTTTAAGTCTTTGTTTTTTCTGATTGTATTCTCGTTGTCTTACTTCTGGTCTTTCTCTCAATTTCTGAGTTTTTGCATTTTTACAAGGTTTGCAATAGTGGTGATATCCAAAAGCTCTATCCTTACTAATTCCAAAGTTATCATCATTTATAAGTAGCCACTCTTGACACTGACTACATTTTCTTTCTACACCACTATCGGTTTTTCTTATAGTGCCTTTACAATAATTACATTCTATTCCATTTTTAATATAACGCTCTATATCACTTGGTGTTAGATTTGATGATTTGTCACAATTATTACACACTTTTTCAAAATAGTGTCTATAGTATTTAGATGTTTCGAACTCTTTTATGTAGCCAACATACTTTGTGATTTGTACATTATTACCTAAATCTAAACCTATATACTTATCTTTTATATTATGTAAGTGTTTTTCTCGCCTTTTGTTTACTTCTTCTGTTATAGCCTGTTGTCTAACTTGTCTTTTTGCTTTTACAAGTTCCGGATTATTATCTCTATAGATTTTATCTTGTGCATATTTACACTTTTTACAATCAGGCCTAACACCTAATGGTGAGTTTTTCATTTTAGCAAACTCGGATATATTTTTTACTTCACCACACTTACTACATTTTTTAACTAATTCATCCATTAAAAGTAAACAATTTTATTTTATACTATTATATTAATGATGAGTTTATAAACAAATCTCATTTCTATTATAAAATATAAAAACATACATTAAATAAATGGCAAAAGTAAAAACACTATTAAGATATCCTGGTGGTAAAACCAAAGCAATCGACTTAATTACACCTTACGTTAAAGATTACGATAAAATTGTATCACCTTTTATTGGTGGTGGTTCACTTGAAGTTCATTGGGCGGCTAACTTAGGTAAAGAAGTTATTGGCTACGATATCTTTGATGTTTTAGTTAATTTCTGGAATGTCTTATTAGAAAATCCAAAGGCTCTTTCTGAAAAAATGTCTCAGATTCAACCTAATGATGAAGAGTATAAAAGAATAAAAGACATCTTAATTAGTCTTGATAAAACTCAAGAGATGTTAAAAGATTGGCAAACCGATTATTACAAAAGAGAAAATCCTGTTACTTTAGATGATATTACTCTTGCTGCTTACTATTACTTTAATCATAATTGTTCTTATGGTCCTGGCTATCTTGGTTGGGCAAGTAAAGTTTATCTCAACGAGAAAAGCTGGAATGCTTCAATAGATAAGGTTTCAAAGTTTAAGGCAGGTAACTTAAAAGTTTATAATGAAACTTTTGACGCTTCTATAGCAAAACATCAAAATGATTTCTTATATTTGGATCCGCCTTATTATTTACAAAGAGATAAAGATAATAAGATGTTTAAGGGAATGTATCCAATGAGAAATATCGATGTTCATCATTCAGGATTTGACCACGAATTGCTCAGAGATATGTTATTGGCTCATAAAGGTGACTTTGTTATGTCTTATAATAATTGTGAGACTATCAGAGAATACTATAAAGACTTTGAATTCTTTTACCCTAAGTGGTCTTATTCAATGAGTAATGGAGAAACAAGAATTGGTAAAAATAGAAAAGAGTCAAATGATAATAAAGTAGTTAAAGACTCACACGAAATATTAATTGTTAAAAGAAGTAAATAATGAAAATAACAGAAATAGTAAATAAGATAAAAGTTTGTGATATCGAACTTAATACAAATGAATCTGATCGTAAACTTTGGAATACGGTTTGGTCAACAGATGTTTCAAATCAAATTCTAACACAGAATAATGGTAGATGTTATTTCTTAGTTGTTAATGGTGAAATCTACAAGATAGGTTTCTCTGATTGTCAAGGTGGTATTAAAAGTACAATTGATACTTATAAAAGCTCTGGTAATTCTGGCAGACCATCTGATAGAACACATGGTATTCACATTCTGATTGCTGAAGAATTACTTAAAGGAAATAAAGTTGAAGTTTACTTTGCTTATAATCCAGATATTAGTGTTGATTTAGATTTAATGGATGGTTCAAGAAAAACTATTTCACATTCACTCTCTGGTAAAATTTTAGAAACTGAGAATATGGCAATTTACATCGCTAAGATGGGTCGTCATCCAGTTTGGAATCTTCAAGAGGCAGGTAGACCTTGGCCGACTTACTTACAAGAAAGTAGAAACACTTTACTTGCGGGTACTCCAGCAACTATGGAATCTCTTAAAACAAGATTAGGCATATGATAGAAATTTACGGATATATCTCAATGATAGTTGTTGTCATTTCTATGATGATGAAAGATATGAAATGGCTTAGAATCATTAACACAATTTCTTGTGCTATGTTTGTTATTTATGGATTACTAATTGGTGCTTATCCAATTGTACTCTTAAATTCTATTGTGATTTTGATTAATCTTTACCGATTGGTAAAAGGTGAATAATTATTTAAATTGAGACCATCTAAATATTTTAGATTCAGTTACTTTACTATCTGCTAGTTCAGCTTCTTTACCTGATACAAAACTTGCAAAGCTTGTAACCAAACTTGGTTCTTTTTCTAACAAGTCTATAGATTTAATGAATAAATCATTTACATCTTTTTCTCTGCCTTTGAAGTCAGCGTATTGAAACTTTGTTGCTACATAAAGTTTATTAGTTCTGTTCTCAGCTCTTTTTCTACGAATCTCTACTTTTTCTCTTTCTGTTTTACCTGTGTAATCAGTTTTCTTAGGTTGATAACCACCTAATGATATTTTTACTTCAACTGGAAATTCTTCTTCATCAGAGATTTTATATAACTTTTTAACTAGTTTAAGATCTAAGTATTTAGTTGCACTATAATCAAAGAAGCTTCTATTGTTAGTACCATCTAACCATATTTTAACTATTTCTTCCCAGTATCTTGAAAGTGGTATAGGATTTGTTTTATGAATGTGACAAGTCAAATCATCTTCTTTATCAGATAAATAAACAGCACCTAATGATATTGGTGCATCTAAATAACTTATTCTTCTTAGAACACCTATTCTATATGAGTAGTATTTACCATGTGTTAATTCATAGTTTTCATCTTCTACGCCATTTGATATGGTGATAATATCATTTATGAAATTAGCTTTTTCTGATTCATTGTTTTTAAGTAATATGTAATAAAGTATTGTATTTAAAACAGCTTTATAATCTTTATTTTCTCCAACTTTTTCAACTGAAGGATCTTTACTATCTTTTTTTATTAGACCAAAACCTAAGTTGTATAAAGATTTTGCAGTATTTGACTCTTTTTCATATTTAAGTTCAAAGTTACTACTAGCAAATACTATGTAACTAAAAACTGATTCAATCTTGATAGATTTAGTATCTCTTAGAAGTGTAGACAAGCTTGGATTTCTAGCAATACTTGATTTAACAGATATAATTTCGTGTGGTTGAGTAACACCCGGTATATTTTTAGCAATACTTGGTATAGCAATATCAACATGTGGGTGATTTTTAGAAAGGTGATTTAAGTTTACACCATCTAAAACTATTCTAAGAATATTTTCAGCATAAACACCATTATTTTGGCTTTGCATGTAAAAATTCTTCATAGCATCATATAGTCTACTACGTTTAGTAAGAACATTAGTAGCAATCGGATCTGATGTGTCAATATTTTCCGTAGAAAGTTTATACTCAAGAATCATATTGGTATATATTAAATATTTTTTTTACAATCTTTGATTTTGATAAGTCTTTTTTGTTTACAATAATACAAGCAAAACTTAACAATTAGTTAATATTATGGTAATCACCTTATTTGGTAAAGGTTATATAAGTTTTAGTGAGTTATTTTGACTTTTTCAACATCAAGAGTGGCTCATATATAGAGAAAAGAAAACAAAAATTATTTAAATCATGAAAAAACTAAAACTACTTTTTTTATTTGTACTCGGACTATCTTTTAGCTTGAGCGCACAAACACCATTCTGGACAGCAACTACTTACAAAGGTGCCTTTCCAGTAACAGACAACACGCCATCAACTGACTGGACTTATGGATGGTCTAATTTTGATCCAGAGAATACAAATTATCCATCTACTACTTCTACTATTAGTTCTGATATTACTACAAATACTACATTAAGTGGTACGGTTCTTTTACAAAATAAAGTATATGTTACCAATGGTGCGGTCTTGACTATTATGCCTGGTACAATCATCAGAGGTGATCAATCAACACAAGGTACACTTATTATTACTAAAGGTTGTAAGATAATAGCAAATGGCACTGAAAACTCACCTATAGTATTCACCTCAAATCAATCTGTTGGAAACAGAGCTGAAGGTGATTGGGGTGGTCTTGTTATCTTAGGTCAAGCAACAAACAATCAACCAGGTGGAGTTGCTAATATCGAGGGTATTGCACCAACTGCTAATACTCAATATGGTGGCTCTAACGATAATGATAACTCCGGTGTATTAAAGTATGTTAGAGTTGAATTCGCAGGAATAGCACTTGAGCCAAATAAGGAAATCAATGGTATTACATTTGGTTCAATAGGACGTGGTACTGAAGTTGATTATGTTCAAGTATCATTCTCAGGAGATGACTCGTATGAGTGGTTCGGTGGAACCGTTGATTGTAAACACTTAATTGCCTACAGAGGTATTGACGATGACTTTGACACAGACTTTGGTTATAGAGGTCGTGTTCAGTTTGTACTTTCAATAAGAGACAAAGACTTATCTGACGCTGCTGGTGATTCTAACGCATTTGAATCAGACAATGACGCTACTGGTTCTTCAAATACACCACAAACATCAGCTATTTTTTCAAATGTAACTTTAATAGGACCTAAGGGTAATGGTTCAATTACTCTACCGGTTGGTGAGAAATTTGAAAAAGCATTTAGAATTAGAAGAAATTCTTCAATCTCAATATTTAATTCAATAGTATTTGGTTGGGAAAAAGGTTTATCAATTGAAGGATCAGCGGTTGAAACAAACTTCACATCAGGTAACCTTGTTTTTTCAAATAATGTTATGTCTGAGTTCGCAGTTGGTACAAGTTATGTAACAGCAACTTCTGCTTTCTTTGCACCGATTTCTGCAGTAAACGATACAACTACTACTATTAGTCAAGTTAATTTGGTTAATGCTTTTGTATCATTAGGTACTACACCAGATTGTCGTCTACAAGCAAACTCATCAGTATCGACAGGAGCAGACTTTACTAATTCTAAATTTACAGGTGGCTTCGTAAGTGTAAATGAAGTATCTAAAGATATCTTAGTAAATATTTATCCAAATCCAACTTCAAACTATCTAGTTGTTAATTCAACGTCAAATGTTGATATCACTTTAATAGATGCTTTTGGAAGAAATGTACTAAGTAAATCAGTTACAGGTTCTGAAAACTTAGATGTAACTAATTTAGTAGATGGTATTTATTTCTTAAATATCAATCAGCAAAATAACTCAATCACAAAGAAATTAGTAATTAGAAAATAATGAAGAAAATCTTCGCTTTACTTGCGATATCATTTATTGCGGTAACATCTTATTCACAAACAATTGTTGGTACTATAAGTGACTCTTTAACTAAGGAGTCACTTATTGGTGCAACAATAATGTGGGCACCTGGTAAAGGAACCACAACAGATAGTAACGGTGGTTACAAAATAAAACTCACACCTGGTAATTATACATTTGAAGTTAGGTATTTTGGTTTTAAGAATATTAAATATTCATTCAATCTTAAAGGTGATACAACAATAAACTTTTATATGAAAACGGCTGAACAAGAATTAGCCGCTGTTGTTGTTAAATCTAAATCAAATAAAGAATCAGTCGGTGAACTTGTAAAAATACAAAGTAATAGTGCTACCGTAGTCGATGGTACTAATGCTGAAACTTTCAAAAAAACACCAGATAGTAAAGTATCTGATGTATTCAAAAGAATATCAGGAGCTTCTGTTCAAGATAATAAATTTGTAGTTATTAGAGGTCTAAATGATAGATATAACTTTGGTTTAATTAATGGTGCTCCACTACCAAGTTCTGAATCTGATAGAAAAGCATTTTCATTTGATATATTTCCATCAAATATGTTAGACAATTTAACTATTGTTAAATCAGCTTCACCTGAACTTCCAGGTGAGTTTGCTGGTGGTGTAATAAATATCAGCACATCTGAGCCAAAAGAAAAGAAGTTTCAAACTTTACAATTTAGCTTAGGTTATAATACCATTTCAACTTTTCAAAATTTTCAAACATACAAAGGTGGCTCGACTGACTTTTTAGGATTTGGAGCTGGTTCAAGAGAATTACCAAGTGGATTACCTTCAACAAAAGACTATTCAAGTTTGAGTAAAACTGAAAAGGCAAATTTTGCATCAATGATGAGTTCATCTTGGACAACTCAGAATAGATTAGCATTACCAACCGGTAATTTACAATACTCAATTGGTAGAAACTTCAAAATTAAAGGTAAAGAATTAGACTTGATATTTGCTTATAACTATCAAAACACTTGGTCATTTAATAATTCAATTAGAAGAGACTTTGAAGAACAAGACGTTGTTGTTAAAAAAATGGAATTAAGAGATTCTGTTTTTACTAACAATGTTATGAATAGCGCAATGTTAAACTTAACATTTGAAATCAACGATAAGAACGTGATTAGATTTAAAAATCTTTACTCAGTTAATTCTGAAGATAAAGTCAATGTAAGAAATGGTGTAAGAGAGTTAGATAATGATCCAAGACAATGGGAAAAGTCTACTAACTTCTGGTATACACAAAATAACCTATTTACAAATCAATTACATGGTAAACACGAGATTGGAAAAACTAAACTTCACTGGAATGCTAATTTTAGTGATGTTCAACGTGATATACCAAATTTAAGAAGAATTGTCTATCGTAAGTACTCTTATTTAGAAAATGACACAACTGAAAAATATGTGGCAGTTGTTCAAACAAATGGTACAATTCCAACTGCGGCGGGTAATATGTTTTGGTCTAATTCAAATGAAAAGATTTATAATTTTAATTATGACTACTCAATACCATTTGAGTGGAAAAAGATTGAAAGTAACTTAAAACTTGGTGGTTGGCATCAGTTTAGAACTCGTCAATTCTCGTCAAGAAACTTTGGTTATTCTCAGTATAAACCAGTAGGTAGTTCTTTTAATAGTGAGCTTTTACTTTTAGGACCCAATGAAATATTCTCTCAACAAAATATGGGGTTACTTAGTAATGGACAAGGTGGTTTTAAGTTAGATGAGGCTACTAATGTTGATGATAGTTATACCGCATCTTCTTTCTTAAATGCTGGGTTCATAATGACTGATACTAAGTTTAGTGATAAGTTTAGAGTCATGGGTGGTTTAAGAATTGAATCATACAATCAAAAATTCAATTATATAGAGTTTGGCTCTAATTTAGAAAAATCTATTGATACAACGGTTGTTGATTTCTTACCTTCTATTAATGGAATATATTCAATTAATAAGAAAATGAAAGTCAGAACTTCTTATTATAGAACCGTATCAAGACCAGAATTTAGAGAGTTGGCACCATTTAGTTTCTATAACTTTGTTACAGATAATATTGTAAGTGGTGATCCAAATCTTAAAAGAGCTACAATTGATAATGTAGATGTAAGATGGGAACTTTATCCAGGTAAAGGACAAATAGTTACAATTTCTGGTTTTTATAAAAACTTCAATAATCCAATTGAGATGATAAACAGAACCGGTACATCAGGAGCTCCTGAGCTTTACTTTTCAAATGTAAGGTCGGCTCAAAGTTTTGGTTCAGAAGTTGAAATAAGAATTAATTTAGGAACATTTTGTAAAAAAGAAAGCAAGATTTGGGATAATATAACTTTTTATACAAATGCTTCTTTTATACATTCAAGTGTTAATTTAGAAGACTTCAGCGGTTCTGGTGGAGCAAGACCTCTTCAAGGACAATCACCTTACATTGTTAATACTGGTTTGTTTTATAACACACCAAAGAAAGACTTAACAGCGACACTATCATATAATTATGTAGGACCAAGAATCTATATTGTTGGTAACGTACAAGAACCATCGGTTTGGGAAAATGGCAGACACGTTTTGGATTTTCAAGTATCTAAAAAAATTGGTGAAAAAATTGAAATGAAATTGAACTTCAAGGATTTATTAGCTCAAAAGTTAATCTTCTTCCAAGATTTAGATGGTAATCATAGATATGATAATCTAAAAGACAATACTTGGCAAGAAACTACATTTGGTCAGACGATATCAGCAAGTTTCAAATATACATTCTAATCAAAATAAAAAAAGAGAGTCATAGACTCTCTTTTTTATTTAATAATCTTCTTCGTTATCGAAGTCGTCATAGTAATCATCTTCCTCATCATCTATTCCTTCTTCATAATCTGGATAAGGAAAGACATCATACTTGTCGAATAACTCACCTAGACTAATCATTTCATTTTCATCAAGATCTAAATCTGTTAGTTTTAAAACTTCACCTTCAATACTGAATTCGATTTTGCCTTCGTCTTCTAATTTGGTAAGTCTTTTCTTGATGATTTTCTTTTCTAAGCACTCGTCTAAGCTGTAGTAGTTAAATAATTCCATAATATCTTAATTTTTTAATTTACTTCTTTCTTATTTTAATTTTAGAAAAAGTTTTAAATATTTTTTACTTTATTATTTCGTTTTTAGGAACACCAAATACATCCTTAGCATTGAAGCCTAAGGTAACATGAAAGTCGTGTTTAGGTAGGTTAAAACGAGTTCTAACAGCATCTAAACTATCAGATTGACAAACTATAAAGTAAGTTGTATTTCCTTTAGCAGAAGCTGTACCAACACCTAACATTTCTAAATCTTCTATTGGATAATCTAATACCAATTCAACAGACTTAACAAAGTTAGCCATGCCCATTTCTTTTGATAATCGGTTACAATCCATTACATTAATAACGGTGATATGATAGTGACCATTATCTCTTGCTTGTTGGTTCTGAGTATAGATATCATATTCTTCGCCTAAGATATCTTTTAGTTTTTCTAAATGTGGTTGAACATCTTCAAGTGGTACTTTTATACCAACATAGTTATTTCCAACCGAGTCTTTTAAGTATGTTAAATTATATTTCATAATGATGTATATATTGAATATTAAAAATATTTTCTTCGATGAAAGACCATATTACCTCTCACTCTGCTTTTAGTTCTTTTTTTATTTTGTTTTTCAATAGTCTTGTTGTTAAATCTTTTGTTCTTTGTAATATTCCATTTGAATAACTTTGGTAGTTCTCTCTCTTGTACTATACCAGGAGAAGTCTTCCTATATATCCAAGGACTTGTTTTAGGTTGTCTTCTCATATTTCTATGAGCTACATTACTTTTCTCTCTTTTTCTACCTTGAGAAAAGCTTGGATTTATAAAATGTAATATGAATATTAAAAAGAGGAAATACCTCATAGAACAGACTTGAACTTTTCTACTTCTAATCTCTTGATTTCATCACCAAGAGACTTACCCTTGAATCCTTGAGACATAAGTTCTTGTGCCGATACACTTGGTCTGTAATCTATAAACTTAATCAAAGTATCATTATCAATACCTTCAACTTTCAACCACTCTAAAATAGTAGCATCATTGATAGCACATTGTTGTCTTTTCTTATAGATATCAAATACATCTTCTACTTTGAAACTCACTAAAGAAATTAAGAATTGAACTTTAGTCGCTAACTCTAACTCAATTTTATATTCTTGAGCAAGTCTATCAGCTAAGCCAACTACACTTTCATTCTTAAACAAGTTAGCAATCACAACTACAAAGTCTTTTGAATCAACTAAGTTAGTGTTGATGTTAGCACCAGGAAATACTTCTTCCCACATATCAAATTTAGTAAAGAATTTCAAGTAGTATCTGTAATCCTTGGCTTGTTTCCAAGCTTTCTTCATTTCTTCCCAAACTCTTTCTTGAGAAATTCTTTTCATTTCACCAGACTCTGGATCAATGTTTTGAAGTTGCTTTCTTTTCTCAATAGCCTTCTCAGTATCTTTATGTAAAGGATGTTCGTATCGTGAAGCAAAACGGAATGCTCTTAAAATTCTTAATGAATCTTCATCAAATCTTTCAATAGGATCACCAACCATTCTTGTGATACCAGATTCTAAGTCACCTTTACCACCAACTAAATCAACAATTTCTCTTTTATCTAAATCATAGAAAAGAGAGTTATAGGTTAAGTCTCTACGTTTAACATCATCTTCAATAGTAACACCTAATTTAACTTCTGGGTTACGACCTTTACTAACATCTTGTCTGAATGTGGCAATCTCCATTCCTTCTGGAACTTCTTTAGTATAAACTACAACAACTCCAAATGCTTTACCTTGAAGGTTAGTTCTGAATTTATCACCGATTATTTCTAAAACTTCATCAGGCAGTGCGTTGGTTGCTAAGTCAAAGTCTTTTGGTTTATCACCGGTTAAAAAGTCACGCACTGATCCACCAACTAAGTAAAGTTTCTTACCAGCTGATTGAAATAAAGTATGTAAATCTTTAACTGATTGTGGAATAATGTCCCACATATCAGATTTAGATTCTAAAAATTGATTGTATCTTTTTAATTTCATATATGTCTATATATTCAGCAAAGATAATAAAAAAAACCGAAAGATTAGTTTCGGTTTTAGTCTTTATAAAGTTGATTTATTCTTATATTCTTAATAGAGTTCATAATATCTTCATATTCATCAATGTCATGTTCTCTAACATTACAAAGTTGATCTATTACTTCTTCTTTCATACCACCAGGTATCTGTGAAGTTTCTCTTACTATAATATCACCACTAAATATTTTATAAAGTGCTTCTTTGAATCTCATAGCAGAAGATCTATTAGATAAATACCAATTTCCTTCATATTCTTCAAAATATCCTTTTCCTTCTGGTTGAAATCTTATTGGTTCTTCAGATGGTTCTATAGCTCTACTTATATTTAACCAGAACGATCCTAACCAGTAAGTTAATTTATCACCACCAAGTCCTATTATTGGTTTAACAACATTTTCACAAAATTCTTGACCTTCTTCAGTAGCTGGTATAACACCAAATGAAAAACTAATCCAAAGAGTATTTTGACCTTCTTTCCATTCTGGGTAATTATCATCTAAGTTATAACTATCAAAGGCTAAGTTGATGTAAAAATCTCCCTTGTAATCATATGTTCTTCCATCTTTTCTATACCCTAAATAAAGTTGATAAACACCCAATTGCTTACAATCATTAAGAGTAGCTAATTTCATAGCATCGGTTTCTTTTTGCTTAGTAATTTCATGCCACTTCATTAGCTCTTCAGGTCTTTGTTTGTGACCTAACTTAGCTAACTTATCAGCGGCTGATTTATAAGTATCAGATTTTAACTCCTCATTTGTTGAATCTGGAATTTTATTAAATGATATTTCGAAAACATAAGCTCTTTCAGTCCAACCTTCATCACCAAATCTATTATGTTGTCTGTTTAATTGTACTTCTATCCTTGGAGCTTTGTCTTTGCCTTGTAGAAAACTAGTAAAGTCATTGACATAGAAATTATTTTCAGCCATATAATCTTTGAGTCTTTCCATGACTTCTTCTATTTGACTATACTCAAATCTATTTTGTGACCAGATTTGAACTTTACAGAATGAGTTTTTTAGAAATTTATAGTGACCAAGTCTTCTAACAGAGGATACATCTTCCTCTTTTATAGAAATAAATGTACCAAAACCTTCGTCTTTTAACTCAAGAAGAATGTCATTAATATCAGACTTCATCGGAGAAGTACCAACAAATCTTGTAGACTCACTATATCTTTTTAAATATTTCATTATTGTCTGTAAAGTTGATTTACTGATAAGCCAGTTTTAACTGAACTAATTATTTTTGGCATATCTTCTCTTGTAAATATCGGATCAGATAGTGTTTCACCTCTTGCTATTTTAGACTTTCTGTTATTTTCATCATTCAAGAAGTATCTATCAAAGCAAGACATAATACCATCTGGATTCCATTGATTCTTTCCCCATTTGATTTTACCTTCAAGTGCTTCAATTAGTAATTTCTTAAATCTCATCGCTTCTGATCTGTTAGAAAAAACAAATATGTCGTTATCTCTACTTTCCCAATAGCATTTACCATTTGAAACAATTGCTGCATTTCCTTCAGGTATTACTTGAATACCCATTCTTGTACCATAGTACATTCCGTCATAAGATTCTTCTGATAATTGACTCTCTATTGATTCCCACTTAGATTGAGTTTCAACATCTGCTGGAGTTGTACCAAATTCAAAAAACATAAATAAACCATACTGACTAGAGTCAGATTCGTAATCATAGACTGAATCTCTAAACCAATCACTATCAAAAGAAGGCTCTATATAAAAATTACCTTCACATAATAATGTGTGATCGTGTGATTTAGTGGCGGAGTTGTATCTGGCTTTGTGATATTGTAGTTGAAAAGATCCTTGTTCTTTTAACCACTTAGTTCTTTGTTCAATTTTTTCTCTTTTTTCTCTTTCTTCAACATCAATGGCATGAGATTCAATCTCCTGACTTCTTCTAATGTGACCAAGTTGTTTTAACTTAGTAGCAGCACTTCTAAAAGTAGAACCTTTTAATTCTTCATTAAATCTCTTTAAGTATCTCATATTGTTTTATACATTGTGTTTGGTGATTGTTGATTAATGAAATCAGCAACATCTTTTAATTCAAATCCATAATCAGATGATAATCCTTGTCTAATACAAATCACTTGTTCTAATTTTTGGTACATATATTCTACATCAGTGTAGCCACTTGGATAATTTAATTCTGGATTACTAAAGATATTCTTTAATAAAGTCTTGAACTTATTAGCTGAACTTCTATCAGCAAAACTTACATTACCTGAAATATTATCATCATAATCATCTAAAATAAATTTCTCAAGTACAACTTGTCCTTTCTCAACTTTGAAGTCTATACCACAAGACATACCCCAGAAGAAGCCATTACCAAATTCAGGTTCCGGCATTATCTCCATGCACTTTCTTAAAGTTTCTTCAGATGTAGGAATTAATCCAATAAAGAAAAACATACTAACATCTTTAATATTGTTTGGGTCTTTTTCTTTTTCATACTCAAAGTTATCTTCAAAGGCTAATTCATCAAAATTAACATCTAAGTAAAAATCACCAGTAAACTTTTCTTCTGTTTCAGGATTAACTATATTAATCTTATAAGTACCAAAAAGAGCATAATCTTGTAAGCGGTCTTTCCATTTCTGAACTTCTTCACGTTTTTCAGATTCTTCAGCCCAAGCTTTTAATTCTTCAGCTCTATCTGTATGACCCATCGCAGTTAATTTCTTTGCTGCTGACATATAAGTTCTTGGTCTTAGTTCTTCGTTAAACTTCTTTAAGTATTTCATATTCTTTTATCGTACCATTTTGTTTTTAATTGATTCGTATTACCCTTATCAACTTCAGGATCGTATAAACCCTGTATTGACATGTTTTTAATTCTATTAATTGCATTGTCAATATCTTGAGAATCATGGCTAACTATTGTTAAAAGGTCTACTATGCTTTCTTTAATCTTCTCATCTACTATACTATTTACATAGTTCTTAAACTTTAGAGCTGATGGTCTATCACTAAATATTCCAAAATAACCAGAGTTAGGTGCATAAATATACAAATCATTAGTTTTTGTCCAATCATAAAATTTATCCATAGTTGATGGTATAAACTCTTCACCACTTTGTTCAGCATCCCATTTAGCATCAGCATCCCAGTCTTCAATACCATCTTGCCATTCACTTAATCCTAATTCAAGTGCAAAAAATGGAACGTATCCACTTAAATAACCACCAACACCATTGGGTCTTTGAGGGTTTTTATAGTGAGCAAAGTCTCTTTTGAATAGAGTTTCTTTAGTCGGTCTAAAACCAAATTCAAAAACAACTGATAAAGAATCATTTCCGTTTTGCCAGTTTTTAACAGCTTGATTTACTTCTTTATCTGTATCAACTTTATATGATAACATATTAGTCGACATATTATCAGCAGAACCATAGTAAACACCTATTAGTTTAGGATCCGTAAAAGTCACGTTTTTATCTATTAAAGTTGAACTATTAGCGATATGAGCTCTGTAAAATCCAAATTGTTTTTCATCTGCAAAATCATATAAAGCCTTTGCCTTTGATGACTTGTTATAATAGTCAAATTTGCTAGCAGCACTTCTGTATGTTGAAGGCTTCAATTCTTCGTTAAATGATTTTAGATATTTCATACTTCTTATATATTATTTTTAATATATACAAATTATGAAATGGATTAAATTATTCGAGGATTTCAAGAAAAACAATGAAGAAGGAACTCTTATTACACAAGATGATATTATCAAGTGTATTAAGAAAAGTGGCTTAGTATTTAGCACAATTGTTCACGACTTACCAGATAATGATCCAGAAAAAGGTATGAAACCAGTTGATATCGATCAAGATGGTTTAATTACCGTTGAAGTTGATGGAAAAGAATACAACATAGACTTAAATGATGTTGAAAAAATTGAATTTTAATTATGAAATACCTAAAATTATTTGAAAGTTTTAACGAAGATATATCAGAAGAATTAGATAATTGGATAGAAGACAATTCTGATTATATCTCATCATCAGCTCTTGAAAATAAAGTAAAAGATCTTTTAGGTTTAGACCAAGAAATTACATCATCTGAAAGTGTGGAAAAAGACAGAGGTGGTGATATGTATAGTGAAAATTGGAATAAAATATTAATTACTATAAAATACAATCAAAAAGATCTAATCAAAGTTTGGGTAAATAATGACTATAGATATAGCTCAGGAAAAAATGTTATTTCATTTGAGGAATTACCAAATGATAAAGTAGTTAGACTTCCATATGGTGGTACTAGATTTTACTTTGACAGGAGCTTATTAAAAAATAATCAAATCTAATGAAATACTTAAAAATATTTGAAGACTTAAACGAAACATTATACCAAGAAATACAGAATATGATTGATAGCAATCAATTCTTAAAAGGCAAAGTTAAAGCTGATAAATCAACGGTTTATGAGGCAGGTGAATACATTCTACTTCTTGGTGATTTAAGTCATATTACTGATGCTCATGTTGATGAAACAATTCCTGGTTCTAAATTTGAAAAAGGTGTTGATTTGAAAAAAGCAATCATTAGTTTAGTTACAAATAACAAACCAACTGAAATGACAAAAGGATTTGGTACAAGTGAAACTAAAGTAAGTAATCCAGATGAAGCTGAGAAGTTTAAGTGGTTAGGTTTAGATTCTAAAACAAATGTTGGTGTTGAAAACGTTCAAAAGTTAGAACCGAATGACGAAGAGTTTAAGTCAATGAATGTTTATACTTACAAAGATTCAAGAGGTAATGAGTTTAATATTAAAGTGAAAGAGGGTGATGGTGAGAAAACTACATTCTTAAGTTTTATCGGTGCTAAACTTGGTAAAATAGGTGATAAAATAGTTCTTTCAGTTATGACTGCTTTTCCTGGTAAAAATGGCGCTGAAGTTGCTAATAGAAACGACTTTATGAAACAAGGTTATTATTTTACAACTACAAGTAAAGAAGTTATTGAAAATTCAAAAGGTCAATTATCAGAATCTAAACTTGTAACTAAATTTAGTGACTTCAATGAGACTATGCAATTTGCAGTTTTACAAAATGCTAAGAATCTTCACGATGAAGAAGAATTGAGAAGAAAGAAAAAAGAGACTTCACAAGAAGTTAAACCTGAACCTCATCCAGAGCCAAACAATAAACCTAATACTGATATGGAATCAGAAGAAGGCGAAGATATGGAATCAGAAGAAAGTCAGTCTCAGATTGAAATGGAAGAAGGTCAATACGAGAACTTAAGACATCTTAAATCATTCAAAAGATTTTAAGCATTACTTAATTCCTCTGTTATTTGATTCTTTACCAATTCTTTATAATAGTCACATTTTTGTAAGAGTTCTAAGTGAGTTCCGGAATCTAATATCTTTCCGAGTTTCATTACAAATATCTTATCACAATCCTTTACCGTAGAAAGTCTATGAGCAATAATAATTGATGTTTTACCCTTTGATACTTGGTCAATCGACTCTTGAACCTCAGCCTCAGAAAGTGTATCTAATGCCGATGTTGCCTCATCAAATATAAGAAACTCTGGATTTTTAGCCAAAGACCTTGCAATTCCAATTCTTTGTTTTTCACCACCACTTAGTTTACAACCTCTTTCACCGATAATAGTGTCCCAACCATGTTCAAGTTTGTCTTTGAATTTCCAAACACCACTTAACTTAGCAATCTTATCAATTTCATCATCAGTAAGTACTCTATTAACACCAAAAGAAATATTATCTCTAATAGAAGTATCAAATAGAATAACCTCTTGGTCAACAGATCCTATAATTGATAGAAATGATTTAAGTTCTAAATCTTTTAGATTCACATCATTCACTAAGATACTACCAACTTGTGGATCAAAACTACGTCTTAATAAGTTTGTAATAGTAGATTTACCAGAACCAGACTCACCAACAAAAGCTACCTTTTGTCCTTGATTAATTGTAAAGTTAATTCCTTTAAGAATATATTCTTCACCGGCTTCATCTTTTGTGTCATGGTCTTTTACTCTTTTAGGATAAGCAAAATGAACATTATTAAACTCAATCTTATTTACCTTAGTTATTTTCTGAGCATCTTCTTTCTCAATGATATCTGGTTTTATTTCAAGTAGTTCAAAATACTTCTCAATATTAATCTTATCAGTAATGAATTGTTTTTGCATATCAGTTAACATCCAAACAGAGTTAATAAAGTTACCTGACCAAAGAAACATCATAAATAAACTACCAGCAGTTACACTGCCTTTAATAACTAAAACAACGGTAACAAATACGGTAATCCATCTAAAAAGCTGAGAAGCTAATCTAATAAATGTGAGTTGATTTACGGCACCAAGCCAAGTACTTGAATAACTATTTTGATATTTACCTTGTAGTGTGTCTAAATTACCTAAAGACTTATTTTCAGCAACTTCATTTTTAATTAAAAAGACAAATCTATAAATCTCAGAAATAAATCTTGAATTCTTGTTTCTTATATCACGAATATCTCTAATCTTAGGGTCAAGAGATTGATTAAATTTAACAAGTGACCAACCATAAAAAAAAGAAGCAACTAAATAAGCAAGACCAATGTAAGGATTGACCCAGAACAGAACAGCAATTGAAATAACAAACTGAGAAATAGAAGGAATGAAATGATAGATAAACATATTCATCTGATTGTGAATAGATGCGAATCCATTTTGAATAATACTTTGTTTTACTCCAGAGTGTTCATTAATATGTTGACCATTTGAAAATGAAAAGAACTTTGATATTGAGAGATGATTGAGATGATTATCAACATAAACATCTAACTTTTTTACTTCGATACGTTCTCTTAAACGAACTAAAATAAGTTTGCCTATAACAAACATACTTGCAAGACCTGTCCAGAACATAGCAACATTCAAGTCAGAACCTTTGTGTACTAAATCAAACACTTTACTTAAAAAGTAAGTATTTAATGCTTCAATTCCGGTAAGAACTGCAATAATTAAAAATACTAAAAAAAGAGTTTTTCTAAATGGTTTAGTAAACTTAAATACCTGTAAAATAATGTCTTTGCTTGTAAATTTCATTCTGTTAGTTTATAAAGTGTATATGTGATAAATTAAAGAGAGTTGATTACCAACTCTCTTTTTAGTTGAACCAGTGAGTTATCTACAGACATATCATAATACTGATAATCATAAGCGTCTAGTTCAAGTGCTATATCAAATTTATATTCGTGTTTCTTTCTGTAGTTGCCGTCAGTGCCATAATATCTGTCTTGCTGTGTAGGAATAAATAAATCTTTATTTGTTTCTAAGCAAAACTTAATTAAGTTATTAATTAAATTAGGTTTTTCCTTGAAGATATCTAAATGATAAACAACTATTGATCTCTGCTTTATCAAAGCAAAATTAATCTTTTCAGGATCATTTATTCCAAATTTATTATCAATAGATTTCCTAACCCTATATCTATAGAGTAATAATGAATCTGGAATTAACATATGAATTGATTCTAATATTTTAGTATTAGAAGAGTTGCAGTTATTCCATTCATGTAATGTAGGAAAATCTAATCTATAAATCAAAGTAAAAATTTTAGTATTTTTTCCTTAATTCCACTTTGTTTGATACCTTCTGAAGATTTTGGAGTTAAAACAAAGTTTTTTAATCCACCATTTGAATTACCGGATATTGAACCAAATTTCTCACCTAAGTCTAAATCATCAACAGCTACCCAGTGTGTAACTTGTGGGTGATTTTTCAACCAGTCTTTAACCTCTGATATTCTGTTTTGTTCTAAATCTTCTTTACTGAATCTAAATTTAGATTGATAAGTCAAAAAGTTAGGAGTTGTATCAATTGGTGCTTTAATAACACCATACTTAAGAAACATATCTTGAAGTTCTTGTAAAGTACAATACAATTTCCAATCCGAACTAACAACAATCTCCGCATCAGTTTCTAACAAAATTGAATTAAGTGTTATTATGGCTTTTTCGTTAAAATTATCCATTTTAACCCAACCAGGTAAAGAATCTTCTGTACCTGGAAATTCACTCAAGTACTTTGATTTTTTTTTGGCTCGTCCACCCCATTCCGTTGACAGACACATTACGCCATCGTGATCTAAAAATATAACTTTCATCTTAGTAGTTTAACTCTATTACGTTTTTGTTTAACTTTTTTAAAGCTTCTTTGTAATGTTTTTCATCAAAGCCATTTTTATTTCTTGGTGATGGTAACACATGCACAAAGTGATTTCTTTGACTATATAGCATATCAGCATCATCATCTATAATTATATAGTTTTCAATTCCGCTTTTGTTGATATACTTTAATTGATAATCTTTATCCCAATTGATATGAGAAAAATCATTATCTTCTAACCACTTATCAATTTCACATCCTCTTGGTGGTGTGTAGCCTTCGGCTTTCCATCTGAAGTCTGGTGTGATACCAATAATCTCACCACTCATTTTTTCATGCTTCCAGATACTTTGCATATATTCTATACCACTATGTCTCCATGTAGATGATATTACTATCTTAGCTCCGGTTTCATCAATTAGTTTATTTAACCATTCTTTACTCCAAGAACAAAATGATTGATGGTGGTCTTTATCACCACGGTGATTAATCCACTCAACATACTGGCACTCGCCTTTCTTATAAGCGTTCTCGCAATTAAGAACACCATCTATATCTAAAAATATAATTTTCACAAAGCAAATATAATAAAAAAGTCCCAATAAAGGGACTTTTATTTTACTTAATTTTCTCAAGTATTTCTTTAATCTGTTCTAAATGATACTTATTACTTTTTACACTCTTCATTTTTTTATCTAAGAAAAGTTGATTACTTATAACACATTTAGCATTGTTACTCCAATACTTAATATAATAATCAATATCAATTTTATTTAATCTGTAAGTTGTTGGTGTGTTTTGACCATTACTATTTTCAAGATAGTAAAAGTCTTCACCAATTTTAATTACTTTGAAATAACTAAATTCATTGTAATCATATTCATATTGACTACCTTCTTGTTTCCACTTAAATGTAGCTTTTGGTTTCACAAAAGTGTGAATTGATGTTTTTGTTAAATAGTTAACAATTTCTTGTTTGATTTGTTCTGCGTTTTTCATAATATTAGTTTTTATTTTTTAATTGATTGATAATTTGTTTACCTCTTTGATTAATAGTTTTCCACTTGATCTTGAAAGAGGTTGAATCAAGACCATCAAACATTTTAGCATTTGAGTGTAATTCGGCTAAGCCGGTTATCAATAAAGTTAAAGCATACGGATTCTGACAGAATTCTACAACACCATCAGACTTCAGTAAATGAATATCCATATCGTGTAGAATTAATTCTGCAGCAACCGAGTTATTAAATAGTTGATTAAAATATTGATAAGATACTTTCGCATGATTTGGAAAGTGTTTTTTTCCTTCTGAGTCTATTTCTAAGCAGAAAGGTTTGCCACAATCATGGTAGATTGTGTATAATTCTAAAGTATCATTATCTGGTAATGATGATAGTAACAGGTCTTTGCTTTCTAATACCCAATCAGGTAGCTTCCACTCATAATGCAATTCTGTATTACTTCTTAAATGATTAATTAAATCAAATAAGTAGCTCTTAACTGAGGTACCGTGTTCTAAAACAGACTGACCTTTAGTCTGTTCACATTCAGACATTTTCTGAATTAACTCTTGTTTTGTAATCTACAACATAGTTTTATTTTTTAATTTTTGTTTTTAATTCTTTACATAAGTGAGGATGAGCCCACTTTTCATTTTGAATATTTACTTCTTCAACTTGTTCATTTTTTAATAAGTCATTAAACAATTGAAATCTATCGTGAAATTTAATTTCACTTGTTTGATCTTTTATTGTTCTGATTTGACCGTCTTCCATCTGAATAAATAAAGTACCTTTTGAATACTTAAAAGTCTTGTTTGTCTTTTCATAGCTTATTTCACAATCCTCTTTTAATTTCCAAGCTTTAATTTCATAGACTTTTGTTGTTCTTTTTACTTCTGGTTTTAACAACTGGTCTATTTTATAATCTCTGAATTGTGGTTCATTCATTTTATAAAGAGGTACTATTCGCCATTCATATCCATTGTTATAACTTGGAAATACCTTAGTAGCCGCGTCTAAAGCAGAGCTTCTACTAACATAGATTCTGTGATTCCAGTATGTTGACCAGTTATAAAATTCTCCGTTATTATCTTTCCATCTAACTTCAAGTGACCAGCCATATATCTGAACATCCTCAGCAATTGATTGTATCTTGATAAGTTGACTATCAGCAATAGCATATTCTTTGTTGTTGATTGTATAAGTCATTAACTCAGCGTTATAGTGGTTTTTTACAGACTCAACTTTTTTTGGCTCTTGATTTTTCTTAAAAATATTAAATAGTTTTTTCATTTGAATTTGATTTGTTTTTTAATAGAAGTGGTAAACTTCTTAATTTTTTTCTAATCTCTGGTGTACCGTAAAGACATAGAGAGGTTCTTTCATCTACATCAGGTTCATAAAAGATAACACTTGGTGTTAAGTCTTTGAACTTTTCGTAGAGTCTTTCTAATTCAAATTCATTTTTTACGGATAAGCAGATAATAGAATTAGAACTTGATTTCCATTTAGAGAATACCTCTGGAAATTCAAATGCAAAATCTGCGATTGAATGTGTTGATTGTACGGCTTGATAGCCTGGTGAAATATCACTTCTTGTGATAACTACTAATTTTGTTTCTTTAATCTAGTTGTTCATATTTGTTTTTTTTTGTTTTTTGTTTAAAATAAAAATCCTCCTTAAAAGTGTAACGATCTGAATAATCAGTTCGCCTACACTCTCAAGGAGGTTTGACCACTATAAAATTATATGTTAAAATCTACATCATTGTTTATTATATACTTTATATATTGAAAGGTTTAGTTTTCCTTTTCAACCATGATTTGTTTAATCTTACCATTACTTCTTGAAATTGGAACTTTCACACCAATTGAAATCATTAGTACTTTACCTTTGATTTTAGACAAGTCTAAAGAGTCGCAGTAGCCATCTGTTAAAACAACGGTGTTGTACTCGTTGAACTGGTCAGCAACCATATCGATTGCAGGTTGAAGAATAGTACCACCAAGACCTTTGATAACCATAGTCTCTAACTTACGCTTGTTCTTGATGTTTTCAATCCACTTAACTTCGGTATCAGCCTCAATCAAGTTGATTTCAATATCATTACGATATACATAAGAAAGAACACGCTCAAAAGTACCACCCATTGAACCAGACGTATCTAAGATACAATTGATTTTGGTTTTTACTTTACGATTACCTTTCAAGCCAGATATCTGACGGCGATTTGGTTTAACAATCGTTTTTTGTTTCACGGTACCAAAAATCATATTTGATACAGCACGCTTGATTTCACGAAGATAATCTTTACGCTTCTTACGAAGTTTATTTAATGTTTGTTCAACATTACCAGCAGACAATCCACGAGCAGCAAGACGTTCCATAACATCTTTCACCATCGCCTCACGCATATCTTCTGGTACATCGTCTCCGATGTGCTTATCCATATACTCACCATTACCTTCTTCCATATCTTGGAAGATTTGCTCTTTAGACCAAGTATCTAAAGACTCACCATCTTTAGATGGATTCTTTCCGTATGGTCCGTAAGATGGCTTACCGGTAGAGTCTTTACCACCTTCGTTGCCAGTGCCTTGGCAGTCTGGACAAGATTCACCTTCGCCTTGACCATCACCTTGTCCCTCACCTTGTCCTTTATCTTGTGACTTTTCTTGACCTTCGCCTTTACCCTGATTTTTATCTTGTGACTCTTGACCATCACCTTTTTCTTTTTGGTCTTGTTGACCTTGACCAGATTGGTCTTTCTTACCAGAACCATTACAAGATTTACATTCAGAGTTTTTCTTTTGCTCTTTCTGCCACTTTTCTTTTTCTTCTTTCAACCACTCATACAACTCTTCAAAGATAAGTTTACCTGTGTACTCTTTCGGAACGAATAGAGCCATGTTCTTACCATCTTTGTTTTTTGGAATTTCAACAAAAGCGTGTGGAATATCTTCCCAAATAACATGATTGATAATCATATCTTGAGCAATATTTGAAAGTTTGTGGTCGTACTGACCAGTAACCGTACGTTTTGGGTGATTAAAAAGTAAGTGAAAATCTTCATGTAGTGTAATGAAGTTAACTTCTTTTTGTGACATATCTTCAAGAAACTTTGGAGAGTAGAAGAAATTCATACCTTTGGAAGTTACGTTTACCGCACATGTTCCGATTGAATCCTGCTCAACGAAGTTAATGTGTAGGTTAAACTCACCATAATAAGGCAAGTTGATTTTAGTATCAATCAGCATCGTTTGGATACCACCAAGTAACTTTTCGTGAATATTCTTTAATATCATATTAATCTATTTATTTTATACAAAGATACAAATATTTCTATAATAGTCAAACTATTTTTTGATTTTTTGAATTAATAATTTTTCTTCTTGTTCAAGAAGTTTATCAATATCAGTTTCAATCAAAGTTCTTTTATTTAATTCGGCTTTCTTCATTCTACGCTCTAACTCAAAATCAAAATAATCAGTAACAACTTCTGCGTGTCTTGAAGGAATTCTTAGTTCGTATAAGTTTCTTCTGTCAGATGTTACATCCATCAAGGTCAAAATACAATCGTTATTATAACCCGGTTGTAAAATCATAAAGATATTACTTTTTTCAACCTGTCTAATACCGAGAGTATTATAAGATAGCTTGGTGTTTTCATCTTTTACGAGAATCTTCCATAACCTCATAGCCTTCTCTTCATAAGGTGTGATAGTCGTCTCTGGTATCATCTTGTCACCAAAGTTTTGTCTCCAATGTCTCCAACGTATAATCAGTCGGAAGATTTTGTACTTTAATTTATATTTTTTAGTAGCCATTATTTTATAATCTTGTTAATTTTTGAATCTCTCATTGCGGCAACAGGAACTTGATGATGTTTATCCATCTTCATAATCTCAGTTCCTTCTGGAAGTGTTAGGAACACCTCAGCATCTTCTAATTGGTGTTGAATATAATCACTCAAGTCAAAATCAGTACTAAATTCACTATCTTCAACTATAGCAGTTACACCAATAGTTCCTTTGAAGTTAGGAAGTAAGAATGAATCTACTCCACCGCCATCTTTCATAGCATCTGGGTATTGTGTTTGCCATTTAGCAAACTCTGGTAGTGTCATAATTGAAATAAAACCATCAGAATCATAAGAACCTTTTATTCTCTTATTACCAACATAAACACCAAATGATGTATAATCATCAGTAATTTCAACATCACGATTGTCATTGTGATCTATTGTACCCATAACTACTAATGTAGTTTCTTCATTATAAGTTTTTACATCTTTAGATTTGATTTCGGTTTCGCCTTCTACTGAGATACCATCTTTACCAAAGTCAACTTTACCAAGTCCTAATTCATTAGCCATTTTTTGAATATCCGATTTCATATCAGACATTTCATCCTTTTCTTCTTCGTGAGAGTCATAAGAATTAGACTGACACAATTTATCAAACTCTGGTTCTTGTTCAAATCCTTTACGAATCATCTTACCAACAATTTGATGCCAAGTCATAGTACCACGATACTCAAAATGACCAGGTTCAGTCATAGTAACTTTGGCTTCAAGTGAAGTGTCGCCATTAACTAATGACTTCATCTTCTCTAATATTTCATTAGTAACTTTTACTTTTTCAGCAGTCATATCTGATTTCTCAGCAATACGAATTTTGTAATGTCCTTCAGTTAACATTTTGAAGAGAACATCTTTTTTAAGACCAACAATGTCTGCAATCTTATCAGCAATTGCTCTGTTCTCTTCTGTTAAACCGATTTCTTCTGGCTTTTGTTCTTCTGAAACATAAAATACATAACCGTTAGATTCGTCATTAGCATTGAAGCTATCTAAACGTGTTTCCAACACACCTAAATCTTCGGTTTGTTTTTTCAACTTAGACTCACTCATAGCAATTTCTCTACGAAGTCTTTCAGATTCTTTTTCACCATCTTCAATTCGTCTTTTCAACTCTTTGATTTTATCCTCATTCATTTTACGGAATTGTTCTTCCATATATGATTGAGCGGCACTTTTTAGTTTCTCATTTGGTTCAGCCGAGTTTTCAATGGCATTTACAAAAATCTCAGCATCTTCTTTAGATAGTTTGATTTCTTCATCACTTTCTCCCTCAAATTCACGATTCAACTCTTCATCAGTTTCAGATGAAAAAAGAGCATCAAGAATCGAAAAACCTCTATCAGACAACTCAGCTTTAGGCTCTTCATCAAAAATAGATTTCAAAGTATCAATTGGCTTTTGATGTTCTACTTCAAGATAACAACGATCGCCATTAACATCAGAAAATTCAATTCCCGACACTACAAACTTTTGAGCATATCCTGTTACATCAATTGAATCAATTTCATCAATCAAACGTTTACGCTGAGCCGTGTCAGTTACGTTAGTATCAACTTCTTCAAAGTTAATTGTGCCTTCATCACAAATTGTAATTTTAAAAATAACACCTTCAAGAGTACCTGAAAGTTTTTCACCTTTAATAAAGGCAATATCACGGATAAATCTAATTCTCGCGCCATTAACAGCCGAAACAAAGTTTAAAAACTTTCTTTTAGGTTTGAACTCACCAATTATTGGTTCTTTAACTTCTTGATTATCAGTGTTTAATACTTCTGTCATAATTTTGGTATTTAATATTTACAAATATAGGATAAAAAAATCAATATTTAATCTTTATTAATAATATTAATTTTAGCATCACGAACTTCTTCTTTAGTTAAGGGTTCGGGTAATTTCTGATCGTCATTGTAAACAATGTAATCAGTTTCAATATACTTATCACCAGTCTCTGAAATTAGATCGATTAAGACTTGGTCAGTGGGTTCTTTATCATCTTGTATTTCAAAGATAGCCATAATTTCTTCTTTGAATGGAATTAGGTTATGTCTAACTACTGGATCCTCATCAGAGAACTTATCTAAACAAACCGTTAATAGTAAATACAACTCACGCTTTGAGAGTTGTTTCATTTTTTCAACTTGTGTTACTACGTTGAAGTTCGAGAATATGTATACAAATTCATTTGAAACATGAATTGATTTATTCTCAGTTGATTCTTGATATTTGTTTTCGTACATATTATTATTTTAATAGGTCTTCTATTTTTCTATCTCTTAGTTGTTGTGTTTCAGTTTCAAAAATTACTCTAAATTGAGCTCTTGATATTTCTTCTTTTTTACCTTGTTCATTTATAACCCAGTATCTTCTCCAACCACCATTGATTCTATAACCATCTTCCCAAGACCAGGTTTCATACTCACCATCATACCACTTATCTTCAATAAATCTATCTTCCCATTTAATACTATCAAGTGGTGCTCTCGGTGCGGTTCTGCTACCATTCTTACAAAGAAATTTGGCTTTGACTATATTTGATTTATAGGTCATTAAATTCCTAACTTTTCCAATTTGTACTCACGGTACTCTTGTTTACTCACTGAACCAAGTTCGTATGCTCTTTGAAAGAATACTTCAAATATCTCTTCTTGTCCTCGTTCTTTAGCTACCATTGCTCTGTTGATAGCTTTCCATTCATCTGTTATTTTCAAAGCTTGTTGGTGTGACAAACGTATCATTTTATCAACATCATTACCAGACTTAGTAACAATATCATCTACTCTTTTGTAGTTTTTTTCAAACTCTGTTTTAGTTTGACCATTGTACCTACCTTCTTTTAGACCTCTCATATAATTTTCTGTTAGTTTATGAAGACAATTATGAAATGCATTTTTTAATCTTTGACCATTCCACTCACACGTTGCTGTAAGATTTTGCTCATAGATTTCTCCAGTATCTCTATTCTTTTTTCTTGTAATCTTACCTTTAAACCAAAACCAATAACAATTTAGCCTTTCTTCTTCAAGAAATTCATTAAATTGTATATTAGTCCACTTGTCCATTATTTTCTCACCATAGTATCAATCCAAACACATTTATACTGAGATTCAATATGATAATGGTTTGGTGTAATATAAGTTGTGTCAGTTTTTTGTGTCATTGAGTAAGCATCACAACCTGATTTTTGTGTCTTACAAGAGAATAGTATAACAGATAACGTTAAAAAGATAATATACTTCATTGTTTAAAATTTAGTGCGAGTAGCAGGATTTGAACCCGGTGCCAGACGTTTTAGAGGCGCCCGCGACTTCCACGCCGCATTAGACTCTACTCGCTTATTTATACAAAGATAGTAATAATTTTTTAATTGTCAAATATTAATTTAAAATATCGTTGATTCTACTATTTCGACTATAGCAAAGTTCAGATTCTCTAAAAGTAAAAACTTCACCATATTTGATTATTGAACCTTTTGAATTTAACATTTCAGCAACTATAAAGTCTATAAAATATTTACCGTCTACTTTTCTGTATTTATAATCTAAAACTAAATAATCGGTTGACTTATCTTTAGGAGTTGATACAATAGTACCAATTGGGTATTTAACAATACATACTTCACTACCATCTTCGTTATAACCCCAAATTTCGTTGAAGAAGTTTATTGTATCTTCTAAATAAGAAATATAAGCCATAATCGAACCAAGTTTTCCAGCAAAACGATAGTTGTATCTAATATACTCTTTTTCAAGTACAAAGTGTTTAGACTTTTCTTTACCATCTATAACATCATCACTGAATTTAATATCTGACAATTTTTCATTGTTTAGATCTACAAATATAGACTTACTACCAAATGGTTCACTTGATATTTTCTCAAATAGTTCATTAAAATCTTCTTCTCTATTTGACGATATAGAAAATGTAAAATGGTATCTAGCAAATGGCTCAGGAGTATTTACCATTTGATTTGTTGGTAAAACATTGTAGTTTCCATTTACTTTTTGTCTAAACGACAAGTACGGCTCAGCCGATTTTTTATTAGGCATTGGAAAAACACTATAGTCGCTTTTTTCAAGTCGTTTATTCCAATTTAGTATTTCACTATCACTTAAGTATTTCATTATTCTTTATATTTATAACTTCTAATCCAAACAACCGCTATGTATTTAGTACCAAAAAGAATCGGCAAACCAGCATGTTGACTTTCTACTATTTTAGTACCATCTTCATTATAGTTGTTCCATATTACTAATTTACCAGTTTCTGGTTTTATTGTTCTATCAACCTTAGGAAAGTGTGTTTCACCACCTTCATAACCATCATTTAGATAAATTAAAGCAGTTTTAATTCTGTCGTTACCATCGTGATGTATTTTGTATTCACCACTGACATTATATTTAACAAAGTGAAATAACTCTTGATTTTCAAGTGGTACTTCAGCTAACTCTGATATTCTTTTTTTGATTTTGTTGGTAAATTCATTTTTGGTATCGAACCAGGTCACCTTGGCTTTTCGATACCCAAGTTTTTTATTTAAAACTCTACCAAAATCTAAGTCACCAGACTCACCAAGTCCTATCAACAAACTACACTCATCATCTGTTAAAAAATTTGGATATTCTACTATCATTGTAATATTTTCTCAATTTTTGTATTTCTATACTCATCTAAAGTTGTAAAATATATCTTAAAATTCTGCTCACTGATGGGCCACCAACTATTTTCTACTTCGGACTCAATTATTAAATAAGTAGAAAATTTTTCATAGTCTTTAGGTTCTCGACATTGATAAATTTTACCCCAAGCCCACTTGACATAATCTTGACCATATTCTTTTCCATTTACAGGATAAGCGTTTGTGTTCTTCTCAAAATAAGTTCTTTTACAATAAACCTTTTTTATTTCCACTTAGAACTTGTCTAATTTTTTCTTCACATAATCTATTTTGTTTCAACACTGACATTTGTGATTTGATTTAGTTTTATATCTCTCATTAATTGAATAAAGAATCTTTCTAAGTCACCTTCTGACGAAAATTTAACATATATGTAGCTATCATTACTATCAAATATTATAAAATTTTCTTTTGAATAGATATGATTGTAGTTAGTAACACCAGGTATAATAATAAAACTATCTATCTCTGGTGGTGTATAGTTCTCTGGAACGTCTTCTTTTGAACTAATATGAATAGAATCTATCTTGTTTGTATTTTTAGATATTCTCAACATAATCACCTATTCTAATATTTGCAACATCAATATAATCTTGTTGTAATTCAAAGCCAATCCAGTTTCTACCTAACTTCTTAGCAGCTACAGCAGTTGTACCGGTTCCCATAAAAGGATCTAAAACAACATCACCTTTGTCAGTAGCACCTTTGATAAAGTATTCAATTAAATCAACAGGATAAACAGCAACGTGATTGTCGGCAATTCTCTTGGACTCGGATGAGATATTAATAAGAGTTGTTGGTAAAGCGCCTTTAGGATTTGGAGCCCAGTCTTTGTATTCAATGTTATCATCACCTTCAGTTCTGGCAAATCTTTTCTTCAAAGGTTTGGTCATTCTTTTGATAGACTTCTCTGAGTACTCAGTTCTCATCTCATCAAGATTAAACTTGAATCCTTTTTCTTTAGCAAACCAAAATAAGTATTCTACTCTGTCGCCAAATCTGGCTCTATTAGGAAGACTTTTTAATTTGTTCCAAAATAATCTCTCAAACATTTTTAATTCTGTTTGTTTGTGTAGTTCTGATATTAAATCAAAAACATAAGGATGTCTGAATCCATTCTCAACCTTATCATTGATATTCAGTATGAAAGAACCTGTAGGCTTGATGACACGACATATCTCTTTACAATAAGGTATAAACCATTTTACATAATCATCGGCTAATATACCTTGATTATCAATATAGACTTTTAAGTCTGCATAAGGTGGAGAAGTTATTACCAAATCAACCGAGTTGTCTGGTAATAACTTCAATAATTCTAATGAATCACCTTGATGAATTTTGTTTAGTTCCATTAAGTCTTATACTTTTAGATAAGACATAAGTTTATCTCAACAAAGTTACATGTCCAATTTTACTATGTTCTGTATTATCAGCGTCACAATATCTGACTACATAAACATAAACATCTTCTTTAACATCAACACCCTTAACTTTACCATTCCATCCTTTATTAATATCTTTTGTATAGTAAATCATAGTACCCCATCTATCAAATATCATCATTTGATAACATGACATATTAAAACCATATGGAGTAAATACTGGAGTAAACACGTCATTTAATCCATCATCATTTGGTGTGAAAGCACCAGGTATTGATATATTATTATCATTTTTAACATTAATAAATTTACCAACTACATCTCTACAACCTTTTTCAGTTGATGCTACTAATTCAACATAATAACTACCTAATTTAGAAAATGCAATTTGAGGATTAACTTCATTTGATTTATATTTTATATTTGATACTTCCCAAGTATAAGTACAAGACCCAATTGGTGATGTTTTATTTGTTACTTTTAATATAGGATCTGATATTAAAATATCAGTAGGAATACTAAAGTTAGCTTTAGGATTTTCATAAACTTGAACAGATCCAGATTTAGAAGCGGCTGGGCAACCATCTTCGTCTTGATAGCTAAAGTTTATAATATAAGTACCAGCTGTTGTATAAGTATGAGATGAAAACAATTCTGAGCTCTCTAAACCATCACCAAATTTCCATAACCCTTTACCTACATTTGTATTAGTAGTAAAAATGGCTTGATGTGGTTCACATCCTGAATTGTTTCCAATAGTTATATCAACACTTGGTATATCATTTACTTTTATACTTATTGTTTTTGTATCAGGACAAAGATTACTAGCAGAGTTAGTTTGATATGTTATTGTATTATAGCCAACATTAGCAGTGTTTGGATTAAACATATAACCAATAACACCTGGTCCCGACCAAGTATATCCAGGGTTCTGAACAAGAGAGTTAAGATTAAATGGTTGGTCTATTCCTTTACAATAAAAAGAATTAGGATACTTATCAAAGTCAGCTGATATAAACTTCTCAATATTAATTGTTGTTTGAGCATAAGCAACACAAGGACCCGCAGTAATACTATAATTAACAATGTTGTTACCAATTACAGCAAAGCCCGGATTAAATAAACCATTGTAGCTAACGGCAGAGTTATTAAAACCTCCAAACAAACCACCTATTGGTGTTACTTGTATTTGAAATGGTGAAGCGATATTACATACTTTATTAACACTTGTTATAATTGGTGAAGATAAAGAATAAACTCTAACAGCAATTGTTGTACTATTAGGACATAATCCACTTGGTGAGGTTGAAGTTGAATGTGTTAAAACAATTGATCCGGTACCTGAAGTTGATGGGTTAAATAAAGAACCAGAAATACCCGAACCAGACCAAACACCGGGTGACATAACATATGGATTCAGATTTATAACCGAACCGGTATTACACATATCAGGTATAACATTTGTAATTGCAGAACTAACATAAGCCTCAACACTAATTGTTTTTGATTGTTGAGCATTACAAGTAGATGTTCCAATTATATAACTAACAATACTATTACCAATTGGAGCCTGTGAAGGATTGAATAAACCAGTTGAAGATAAATAAGAACTTGTTAACCAGTTTCCAGTATTTGGAGTTACACTTAATTGAATTGCTGGACTTTGACTACAAAACGGACCAACTTGTGTTATATTTGGTATTTGAGGATTATAAACTGAAATAGCAATTGTGGAATTATCCGGACACAAAGTTGTGTTTGGTACAGAGTTACAACTATATGTTGCTATGTAAGTGTTTGTTAGTAAAGTTGATGGTGTAAATGTATTTTGATTAACACCTATGCCACTCCAAGATCCTAACGTATTTTGAACTATAGTCATTAAATTTATAGGATTACTACTAACACATAAATTACTAACTGAGCCAGTTAAAGCAGCACTTATAAAGTTTGAAGGATATATTGAAGTAGAACTAGTATTAACGCAGGGTCCAATATTTACTGTGTAAGTAACCAATGTATTTTGAGGAGAAGCCAATGATGGTGTTATTATACCACCAGATGAAATAGATTGATTAGATCCCCAAACTCCACCAGAAGGATTAGCAGTCATAACAAATGAACTAGCGTTAGTACAGAATGGTCCAACTGATGTAATATTTGGAATCAATGTTGCTGTGACTGGAACACTTAAAACTGAACTCGATGGACAAACACTAGCATTTGGATATGATTGTGTTGAATAAGTAAGTTGATAGTTACCAGTTGTTAGTCCACCTGGATTGAATATGTTATTACTAACATTCTGACCAGTCCAAACCCCGGTAGTATTTTGAACAATCGTCATCAAATTTATTGTTGGGTTAGTAACACAAATAGGACTTATACTTGATGTTAAAGTTGAGTTATTAAATTGATTTAACTGAAATGTTACTGAGCTTGAAGCAGAACAACTATTAGTTATTGTTGAATAAGTAATTAAATTAGTTCCGATTGTATAAGTATTTGAATTTGGAATAATAACACCATTTGGTATACTAAAAGTACCACCAGATGGACTTGCCTGAACAGTGTAGGCACTTCCATTATTACACATATTAGGTATAGCAACAAATGTAGGTGTCATTGGATTAGTCATTAATATTGACATTGTTTTAGTCAATGGACAATTAATAATTGTTGGCGTTGCTGTTATTGAATAAGTTATATTTGTAGAAGTACCTGGACTTAAACTGGTTGTAATTAAGTTATTCTGTATACTTGGTGAGAATAAATAATTAGAAGGTGCCCAACTAAATTGATATTGACCAGATAAGTTATAGCCAAAGTTGGCACCAGCAGCTATTACTTGTCCTTGACAAAGTGTAGCTGAACTTGGTGTCATTGTGAAGTTAAATAAATGAGTGTTAACATTCAATATATTGTTATATTTACAAGAGCCGTCAAATGTTTGTACACTATAAGTACCAGCGGATAAACCACCTATTGTGTAAATGTTAGAAGCAGTTGGATAAACTGAACTATTATAAGCAGGTGTATTTGTAGCATTAACAACTGAGAAACTATTAACACCTGGAGGAGCACCACCGGCTGGTGTTAATGCAATAGTAGCTGTTCCATTTGTACCATTAACACAAACAGATGTAGCAGATATACTAACAGAACCTGGATTAGACGATATTAAAGTATAGCTTAATTGAGCTAAACAATTTTGTAAATTCGTATAAGTTAAATTATAAACTTGACCGGAAGATGGATTAGTCACGGTATATCCAGGTGCAGTACCGATAGTTCCTTGTATAGCAGTATTTCCTAAATACCATTGAAAGTTTGTACCACCACTTGTTGTTAGATAAGCTTGACCATTACAATATGGTTTGAATAGATTTTGAGTTTGTGGTGTTCCAACACCAACAGCAACTGTGGCTGAGGCTTGACCACACATAGCACTGCCTAATCCAGCAATAGTAACAGAATAAATACCAGCGGGTAAGTTTACAGCAACAGATGAGCTACCAACAACAGAGTTAGATGAGTTTGTCCAAGTATAAGTATAACCAGATCCACTACCATTACCTTGTACGGTAGCAGAACCAGAGGAACCATTAGGACAAGTTGTTGACGATCCAATACCCGCAATACTAATCGTTGATGTATTTAGAGTATTAACCGCTGTTAGTTGACAACCACCTTGTGATACTAATTGAACGGTATATGTCTGACCAGGTATTGGATTCGTGATTGTTAATATCGACATAGTTCCTTGAGGTGAGGCAATTATACCATTAGGACCATACCACTGATAAGAATTATAACCAGATGGTGCCGCAATAGTAGCTATACCAGATCCAGAACAATAAGATACAGGACCCGGTATTGGACCTCCTGATATTCCACCTAAGCCTTGTCCTATTAGCTGACCACCACACATAGCATCAAAGAATGTAGTACCGTAGTGACCACCAAAGTTACAATCTGCGGTCCAAACTTCTATTGTAACACAACCACCTATATAAGGTGTTAGGTCAATTGCTTTTACTTGCCAGTTACTCATTACACCGCTTGTTCCACATTGTGTAAATGATACGTTTGCTAATGATCCACAATTAGCCGCTAATGTCATTGAAGAACAAGAAGCAACCGTATTACCACCACAAGCATTGAGAACTCTTAGATAAAGACCTGGTTGGTCGCAACAATTGTGTCCTGGATTTTCATAATATCCGGCAAAAGCAAATTGAAATAAAGTGTTAAAAGAAGTCACATTGAATGTCGTAGACATTTTATTTCTTGAGTAATTTGATGTATTATCACCTAGTCTAGCAACACGAGTTCCACCAAAAGGAGAATTACCTAATATGAATGAACATCCACCACCATTACTGTTATAAGTCAATGGAGTAGATACAATAGCAAATTCATTTGCTCCCAAGTTGTAAGGTGTTCCTAAATTAGCACAATTGTAGTTGGCAGTGTTACTATTGGCATAGTTACCATATAGTGTCCAACCTGTTACGGCATAAGCATTTGCAGAACCATTGTAAGTATTTGGCGCTGTTTGTTCAAAGTTTATATTTGTTGGACACTGAGCATTTCCAAATATAGTTACTAAACCAAAGAGGAAAGTAGTAAGTATTTTAGTTAGTTTTTTCATCTTTCCTCCTAACTATAAAAAACTTTTGATTTATGTAATCTCGTTTGAGTTGATTGATGTGATTTTCTAATTCTTGACCAACCACATTACTAAGCTTTAGTCTTTCTCTTATTTCAGATTCATTAAATCCTTTTAATGAATCGATTGGATATTTATCCATATCTGGTGTGAATGATTGTGAGCGTACCACAAAACTAAGCATCATCACCAACGCTATTAATAATTTCTTCATATAAAATATATATACGAAGGTAAAAAAAATATCCACTCTTTTAGAGGGTAAATGAGTGAATGATACTTACGGGTTATTGAATAGAATTTATGAAAGTAACCTATCCAATTGAATGTTTCTTAATTCATCAGTTGTTCTATGAAACCACCAAGTTCTTTCGTAAGCTTGTCTTAATTGTCTCCAATTAGGCATTGTTTCCCACACACCATAAACAAGTATATCGTCACTCCAAAGTGGTAGTCTTTGAATCTCGGTTTCAACTTCACCAAAGTAATTTTGATAGGTTTTCGATAAACCATCTTTATCTTTTACTTCATAGTCATATTCTAAATTCCATTCCCAAGTTCTTCTGATATCAACCCATTCAAGTTCAATAGTTTGGTCACAAGGTAAAGCATTTATATACATACCTAACTTTGGATAAAATAATTCGTGATCGTGTGGAAAATTTGAACGATACCTACCATCTAAAATCTTTTCATATAGAAAGAATTGACCTATTTTATTAGGATGTTTGCTATGAATAAAATTATACTTTTTGTAGTGTTCGGTGAATTTTTTCTTATCAACTAAATCTACACCGGGTAATGGTGGAACTTTAGGTGTAACACCATCATATTCTAAAATAAAAATAGACTTATTTTTACTCTTTATGATTTCTTCTTTTGTCATGTTATTTAACAAGTCCATTATTTACCTAATCCAAAGACACCAAGGATCTTGTTTAGTTTATTATCACGATAAGTTGATAAGCTAATACCCTTTGCAATACCTTCTAAGGCATCCTCAACTACTTTTTCGGATGGCTTCATATCTTTACAATATTTATCCATCATTACTTTTCTAAACTCGGAAACTATTTCTTTTAGTTCTGCCTGACCGCCATAGATATAGAAAACGCCATTTGGTAGTTTCTCACTTCTAACCCATATAGAAGGAGAAGATTCTAATACCCAATTACCACCGTTACTTAGTGTATATTTAACCTCTGACTCATATTTTGTACCATCTTCAGCAATGGTATAATACTCACGATGATAACTCCTTTTATCAGGATTACCTTTATCAGTCCAATCTAATTCTCCGTTTTTAGTTGATTGAATTAGATTTTCTACAATCATTATCACTTTATCGTTTATCATAGTTGTTTGAATGTTTTTAAAACCCATTCTAATTCGTGTTCCATATACTCATTGGCATAAAGTATATGATTGAGTGTTATGTACGTTTTGACTTTTTCGTTATCAACACATAGAACCTCATAAGTTTCTCCTTTTTTAAATAAAGGCATACCAAAGACATTATTTACATCTTCGGTACATAATAATTTATCGCCTTTTCTTATAGCCATTTACTTAATAACTTTTTCTTTTGGTACAATCACAACATAGATTGTATCAATAACTTTACCACCAGTATTATTTGAGTTACCACCAAATACACTACCCATTGGATCTCTGTCTAAAACGTCTACCTCTTTAACAAAGTAATTAGTTTCACCTCTATTAGAGAACCAGTTCTTACCCCATGTTTCGTGATATTTAATTTTAACCTTCCAACCTTCAGTAGCAGCAGAATCTAAAGTAGCAATAACTTTAGGATTATTCACATCATTATCAACAGAGAATTCAAAAGGTGTGGCACTATTCATACCAGTTTGTGTTGTGTTTAATGAGCCTTCCCAAGAGCTATAAACAAGACCTTTTTGTGAGAATTTGGTAATCATACCAATACGTTCACCATTAGAATAGTTCTCAGTACAAGAAGTTAAGAACATTGTTGCCACTATAGCAAACATCAAGAATTTAATCACTTTCATTTTTATTTATTTTTATTTTGTTACTATTTTATTAACGGAAATTATATAAGTTGAGCTTAGCCACGATTCTGTTTTATCCCATCATTTGTCTATGCCACAACCCGACTATCAAAGGGGAACCGACACCCTAAGTCTGTATGTGTTGCTACTTCCTCGGTACAAACGAACTTTCAATTTCTTTACTTGTTCTCCCGTGTTAGGTTCTGTAGTCGTGAACTTCCTCCAGTATTTCTACCAGCGATAGGTTCTCTTACTTATATTATATTTCCAATTTTCATATCTCGTAAAACAACTTTTACATTGTCTTTATTCTTTTCTAAAACTTCACCAACAAATCTTTCTGTTAGATGATGTAATCCTCTTTTATCTGGTATATCTGATATCATGCTCATTAGTCCGATATACTCTTCAAACTTTTCAGACATTGATATCAAATTCATATTTTGAGTAGAGTAAAGATACATCAAAATATTTTTTAATTTTTTATTTATATCTTCTGTACTTGGTCTCCAAACTTTCCAATATTTGTTGAAAAATTCAGTCATATCATCTGGTGTATACATTTTATGTTCAACCGTTGGTTCAAAACCAATCCAATGTTGATATTTTTCAAGAATATAATCTGGACTTTGACTCAAAGGGTCATTACCACGGACAAACTTACTAAAATTCACATTGAACTTAATAAGATTTACGATTTGATTATATTCTCTATTTAAAGATACCATTTCACAAATATACTAAAAATTAAAACAAAAACAATGGTTTTTAATATATAAAAAAAATTCATTTTGCAAATATGAAGATTAAACATAAAGTAATAAAGGAATTTCAGTATTTAAGTCCTGATAAGAAAATCTTTATTCTTAAAGTTGGAACTATTTTAGAAGAGTACATCTATAGAGTAAAGAACGAGTTAATTCCTATTGATAAAGATATTATTGATAATAATCCAGAGTTCTTTGAAGTAATAGATTGGAAAGCAGAATTATTAACATTTATGAGAGCTGAAAAAATGCCTCAGCCTGCTCAATTAGGTAAAAAATTAATACCATTCTTTGAAGAAATGGTAATGTCGTCTATTCAACAATCATCTGGCTCATCTGTAGATCCAAACTTAATGAAAGAGGTTGAAAGAAGAGAGTCTGATCTTAACACATTCAAAAGAGATTTAGACAGAAAAGATTCTGATTTAGATTCTAGAGAAAGAAGAATTAAAGATAGAGAAGATGAAATCGAAATAAGAATGAAAAGGGTTGAGAAGAGAGAGGACGAATTCAAATTAGACTTGAAAACCTTAGAGAAGAAAGATGATGAGTTAAGAAGTAGAAACAGACAATTGACAGAAAAAGAATTAGATCTACAAGAAAAGACTCAAGCCTTGAATGAAAAAGAAAGAAATCTTGATAGAACAGCTTTAATGTCTTCTAAAGAAATAGATACTAAATATTTAGAGCTACAAAATAAAATTGATTCTGATCTTGCTTCTTTATCAAAGCGTGAAAAAGATCTTGAATCAGAAAGTAAAAGAGTAAAAGAACTAGAGGAAAAGCTTGAAAGTAATTTGAGTCAGCTTTTAGAATCTAGTAAGAATAAAATATACTCTGATCTTGAAGCTGAGTTCAAAGGTTTGGAATCCGATATCAGAGGTCTAGACTCTATAGCAACTAAGTTGTTGGAATTTAGCAACGATAGAAAGAATAAAGGTTTTGAAGATCATCCATTTGTTTCTTATGTAGGTAACGAATTACTACAAGCAATAAGTAGATTAAGAGAAAGAATTGATAACAATCTTTTAGATTAAAAATTAAAACCCACTTTTAAGTGGGTTTTTTTATTCATCATCATTATCTTTAGGTAGTGGCTTCCAGAACTCAATAGTTATACATTCTACATAACCATTTTTGACACCATCAACATGATAATTGTCAAATCCTAAATCTTTTATTCTACCAAATACTTCTTGAAAATTAATATGTAAAAATACATCTTTCATTGTAATGACAACTGAATATCTATCATCATTAAATTTAGAAGTTTTAGAAACTTCAACTTTACCCATATCAGAGTAGTCTAGAAATACTTCTTTTATATCTTCAACTAAGTCTTTATTTATATGTTTTACAAATTGTCTACAATCATAATAAACATCAAGTAGTTTTTCTATTTCTCTGGTCCAAGCTCCTTTGTAATCTTCAATTACTCCTCTCATCATATCTTCAGTTAGTACACCATCATTCTCCCAACCTTCTAAATCAACATTTGATGTATTCCAAAGTATCTCATCAATCTGCTCACATAAATCACCGGTATGAGTTGCATAATAAGATGTAATAACTTTTACAATATCATCAGCATACTTATCTAGTAATTCTTGAGGTGTTTCTTTTGATTCAAAATATTTTAAATATCTCATAGTTCTATATATTAAATGTATTTTTTTATATATAGATTAACGATGAAACATTTGATACTATTCAGAGAATTTAATAATTACAAAGAAGATTATTTTTTGGTGATCGATAATTCAAAACCACCGAAACATAAGTACTTGAATAATGTTTTGAAATATTTAGACACAACAGATGTTCAATATAAAATAGTTGAATCTGTTGATGAGTTATTACAATCAATAAATGATTACAACATTATAGGTGCTATTTCAACTGGTTCTGATTTCAGAGTTAATGATATTGAAACAAATGAATTGAATTTTAAAGCATTAGAACTACTTGATTGTCCTGTTTATGGCATTTGTTATGGATTTCAATCAATGGCTAAGTTTTATGGATCTGAAATAGGATCAGAAGATGAAGTTTGTGGAAATATAAATCTTGATTACTTTGATGACGGTGAAGAAATATTTCAGGGTATTGATTTAGATAACACTGAAGTTTCGGTTTGCTTTCATGATTTTCCTTTACAAGTACCAAATGGGTTTAAAGTTATTTCTCAAATAGATGGTAAAATTGCAGGAATATCTAACGGTGTTGATAGATTTGGTACACTCTTTCATCCTGAAAATATTAATAAAACCTTTCCTATTTTAGATAACTTTATCAGTTTATGTAAAGTCAAAGTTTAATATATACACTGATGGACTCACTTAAAAAATTATACAACTATCTTAAAAAGAATAAGAATAAAAAGATTCTTTTTTTAACTACATCTAATAGATGGAGTGGTGATAAAGAACTTCCTAAATCATCTATAATTGCTGATGAACTTATAAAAAAATTAGGTTCTGAAAAAATTGAACTTATTAATGTTTCTAAATTAAAGATATTTCCTTGTGAGGGTAATGTATCAACTAAAAGAGGAAATACTTGTGGTCTAAAAGATGCTAAGTTAGATGATAATGAAAAAAATCCAACTGGTCACATCAGATGTTGGGCATCTCTTAATAACAAATCTGATGAGATGTATAAAGTAGCCAATGCTATTTTTGAAGCAGATATAGTTATATTCTTTGGTTCAATTCGTTGGGGTAAAATGAATGCTATTTATGCTGAATTAGTTGAAAGACTAACTTGGTTAGAAAATAGACATAATACCTTAGGTGAGTCTAATCTTTTAAAAGATAAAGAAGCTGGTATAATTGCAGTAGGTCATAATTGGAATGGTGAAGAAGCAGTTAAGTTAGAAAAACAAGTCTTAGGTTTCTTTGGATTCAAAACTCCAGATGTTCTATCATTCAACTGGCAGTGGACTAAAGATAAATTTGATGAATCTAAAAAAGGATATCTGGCGGAATTCGGAGATTTTCTAAAAGAATTTGATTTTGTAGAGTCTCTCAAAGAATCAGTACTTAAATTTACACAATGGATAAAAAAATAAACCTCTCAAATTGAGAGGTTTTTTACTTATAAAAAATCCACCATCGAAAAATCAATCAAAAGTGTGTGTTAAATGTGTGTTTAGACATCATGATGTTACATGATTAGATAGAAAAGAGACAAGCGTCTAAATCTGCACCGATTGTATTATCAATTCTTTTTTTGTCAACAGAATCTAATCTCGTGAAGTAGTTGTAAACAATAAGTAGACTTGCGCTATCACCTTTTCCTTGAATTAGATTTGAAATAGCATCACAGAAATTATCATATTCTTTAATACCATCATATTTTTCAAGAATTGACCAAAGGATTGCTTTATTTTCTGTAGTGATTTTCATAAGACAAATATAAGAATAAATTCCTAATTTGCCAAATAAATTAGAAAGGAATTGAATTTTCTTCTGATAGTTTATCTCTTAGTTGTATCAACTTAAAAACTTCTGAATTACTACGAGTTGGAAATTTATATTTATTTTTTGCTAACCAATTAAGATCTTTTATTCTTTGTTGACAACCTTTAATATAAACTACTTGCCATCTTACTTTTGTAGGTCCAATTGTATTTGGATCTTGTTGTAACAATTTTAATAAGTCTATTCTTTTATCACTTTCTCTTATTTGAAGAGCAAACTTATTCATTTTAGTATCAAGCTCATCTTGTATAAAACGAATTGCATGTCCATCAACTAAGGACTCAATAATCTTTTTGTCAATCATATTTAAAATTCGCTCTTTATACATATTACAAATATAGTAATTAAAAATTAATAATCAAAAATTTATCTTAAAATAGTTACATGTCCGTATCTAGTTTTTCTACTGGCATTATCACCTAATTTATAATCTGCCATCCAAACATAAACACCTTCTTGAACAAGATTACCACCATAGGTTCCATCCCAAGTACCATTAACATCATGACATTCCCATATAACTTGACCCCATCTATTAAATACAAATAAATTAAAACTCATTTCATCTCCACCGAAAAAATAAAATCTCCATACTGGATTATTTTCATCACCATCAGGTGTAAATGTATTTGGTATATAAAGTAAATCTTCTGGACATTGTTCAATTGTAATAGTTGTTTGAGCCAATGGTGAAGTACATCCATTTACAGTTTCTGTAGCAGATATTATGTAGATTCCTGGTTGATTCCAAGTATAAGTAATTTGAGAACCTTGAAAATTTTGACTAAGAATATACCAATCTGTCACACCGACTATATTAGCATCAACGGAATAAACTTGAGTTACTGAATCACCTAAACATAATTCATAAAATTCATTATTTGGTAAAATATTATTAATAAATGGTTGTGGATAAACTATAAAATTTGTTGTATCATAAAATGAACAACCACTTTGTGTATATGTATAAACAACGCTATCAGAAGTACTATTGAACTGAGGACAGAACTGACTTACCAATTGATTGTTTATTGTAAAAGTACCACCAATCGGTTGAGCTGTTAGATTTACACATTCATCATAATTACAAAAAGGTCCTAAAACATCAATAGACGGACTAACTGAAAATATTGTCAAATCAAATATAGACGGAAGACTAGCACATCCATTTTGATTATAAGCAGTTACTAATACTGCACCTGGTACAAAACCAGATGATTCAGAACTCCAATCTACATTAATTGTGTTAGTGCCTTGACCAGATATTATATTACCTATAGTCTGCCAAGTATAAGTATATCCAGCTTGATTAGTAACCAAATAAACTTCATTATTTGAACCAACACAAACAGTATCAGATCCGTTAATTGGACTTACCGTAACTAATGGTGGATTAATAAGAGTAGTAGATCCAACAGCTGGACAATTGTATAAGTCATACACAGTGACACTATATTGACCAGAACATAAATTTACCGCAGTTTGTGTTGTTTGGTTATTACTCCACAAATAAGTATATGGTGCAACACCACCTACTGGATTTACAGTAGATGTTCCATCACAATAACCAAAACAAGTAGGATCTACATTTGTAAATAAAGGGGAAGGTAATACAGGTGGATTAATTAAAGTAACATTCCCGTTATAAGTACAACCAGCAGCATCAATTAAATTAAAAGAATAGTTACCACTACATAGATTTGTTAGAGTAAAGTTTGTTGGACCGGTAGTCCACGATATTGTTGTAACACCTGTTCCGCCATTAGGTGTTATTGTTATCTGACCATCACACCCATTATTACAATGAGGATCCTGAGCTATTACATTTGGTGGTGGTAGTGTTGGTGGACCTGGTGATACAAATACCGTATCCGGACCTAGTGAGCCTACAACCGCATTACATGAAGACCAACCAGAATTACAAGTAGGATAAACAAAGTGACAAGTATAATTAGCACCACCTGGAGGAGGAGTTACATTTATTGTTGGTCCAGTACCTATTGGATTTGGATTTCCAACTTGAAACCAAGTTAATGTAGGTGTTACAACAGGACCACTTGGTGTCCATCTTCTAGCATCATTAGTAGCTGTCCATTGTGTAGAGTTTCTACCTGGTGTTGTTACTGCCAAAGTACCTGGTAAATTATGAATACCTTGAACGGCAGTCCCGTTAGCCCAACCACAAAATTGTTTTGACTGAATATGATTCTCAATAAAATTTGTAGACTCATAAATAACAATATGAAATGTACCTAAGGTTTGAGTACATCCAAACATCGGCACATTTATCCAACTAACAACCAGTTTTCTACACGGTGCGACTCCTTGTACCTGATATCTAATTTGACCACCAACACCAGGATGCCAGTCTTGCCAAGGACCCATAATACAATTTTTAGGAATGTTAAATCCTGCATTTGGTAAAGAAGCTGATGTAAAAGTAGTTGGTTGACCAGCAGAAAAAGATATCCATCCATTTGAGCCTACCCAAAACTGCGTATAAGTATTTCCAAAATAACAAAAAGTAAAACCAATGTTAAATGGTCCTTGTTGTGTATCGTCTCCCATAAATAGCTGGTTTCCAGTATTTGTTTGAGCAACATATGGAATCTGAGTTACATTATAATTTGTTGTTTGATTTGGATTCGATCCTTGTCCACATTGACTTAGATCAGCAGTTAAAGTTGTAGAACCTACACCACAAGGAAGATATTGATCCGGTCCTAAATATGGACAATACTGAGAGTAACAAAATAAGTTTAAAAATAACAGGCCTAAGATTAGAATTCTTTTCATAACTAAAAATTAATTTTTCACTAACTACTTATAACTGCTGTTAAAATTGAGTTATTGGTATCAATTTACCAAAAGAAGACCTCAGACAGCGAATTTATAAATACACTAAATTATATATTGTAAACAAAAATTTACAAATTGTTGATTTTTAACTTAAAAATCAGATTTTTTATTAAAAAAATAAAATAAAGCACCACTAACAGCACCACCAATATGCGCAAAATGGCTTACACCATCAGAAGAACCTGTGATTGCTAACATCAATTCTATACTAAAAAATAGACCTATAATCCATTTTGCTTTTACCGGTAATAAAAAATAAATGTGTAAGATTCTATTAGGATTTATAATAGCATAGACAAACATTAATCCCCATATCGCAGCAGAGGCGCCAACTACAGGTGATGTTGATAATAAAGAATGTGATAAACCTCCAATTACACCACAAATAAAATAAAAACTTAAAAATTTACTTTTACCAAAATAATTTTCAAGCTCTGGTCCAAATGTTATAAGACCAATCATATTCAAAATTATATGACTCAATGATGCATGTAAAAACATGTAACTTATCAATTGAAAAAAGTCAAATCTATCGGAACCAAATGAATACAATACAAAACTCGCATCAAATGGTAAACTATTGAAAAATAATAAAGCAAATACTAATATATTTGCTATTAATAAATTCTTTACACCTTGTGTTAGGTTCATCTTTGAAGTATATTTTCTAACTTAAAATTTCTAATTATAGACTTGTCAAATAAAATGGTCTCTCGTTCAGAATACTTATAATTATCAGTACCATCATAAGAATAAATAGTATTTAAAAAATTATCATCACTATAAACATCATTTGATTTAATATTTGATATCTCTAATGGCTTGACAATTTTAGTAACCATCATATATTTGTGATTACCAAGTGTTGGTCTGTAAATTATTTGAAAAGCAAAAATATCATTTCTTATATCAGACTTTATTAATTTCCTGATATGTGTATCAATTTCAATTTCATATTTTAATTCGTGTTCATCTAAAACAGAATCTATGTAATTATCTAGAATCATTTTCTATTATCCATTACTATTCGCATACAGCCATGACATACAATCACTGGACCATCTTTAGTCATAACAACTTCACGATCACAAACACTCTCGCAGTCTTTTGTACCAACTGGTGCAAATTCTTTAAGTGGTTCTTTTTTACGAGGTTTTAAATCTTTCATTTTACAAAGATAATAAAAATTAAATTATCTTCTTAATTATTTGATGTCTTTTTATTGATTTCAATAAACTTAATATTTCTTCTGATTCTTTATCAGGTGGGTATTTAGATTCAACTATCTCTGTGTAGTGAAGTATATGCCAATCTAAAATTTGATTTGTTAGTTCTTTTCTATTGTATTTAATCCAATCCTCTTTAATATAGTTTGGCATTTGAGAAACATCTTTGACCTTTTCTATATCATCTTGAATTACAAAGTAATCATCATTATACTCAATAATAATAGTTACTTCTTCTATAAGAGTATGATGTAGAATTTTCTCTGTAATAGAAATACCTTTATACGGAGATAAATTAATAACTCTAGAGTTTAAGTCAGCAGACATTACTTAAATTTCTTTTTCAGTTCAGACAAGTCTAAAAGATACATATCTTTTGGATCAGTTGCTTCTAATTTAGTTATCTCTTCTTTCTTTAACTTAAAATCTTCTTTTAGTTTATCATACATCTCTTTTGTTAAAGAGTAAATAGGCATTCTTAATAGGTAATCATATGAATCATCAATCTTATCTAATCCCATTGCTTCAATGCCTTCTATAATTTGAGCCTTTGCAACATTATTAACTTTTAATTTACCATCAATAATAGCTTTGATAAATCTACCACGATTAGATAGAATTTTTAGCTCACGATTCATCTTATCTAACAAGAATTGCTTTCTTTTATGATAATAACTTAGTCTAAAGTCAACAAAATATCTGATTATGTCAGCTGTACAATCAAATATTTTTAATTTACCATTTTCATCCAGTGTTGAAAATATCTCAGTTGATGATTCTTCGAGTTTTAGAGCCTTGACTAGTTTTTCATCATCTAACTTATCTAAGTCAACTCTTGTAAACTTAATTGTATAGTCTATATTATCTTTACAATTATCATCATAAGAAACAATAACTTTATCATCTACTAATTTATCTAATAATTCTTCATACTTTTCATATGTCATAGATGGTGGTAATTCACTAATTTTAATAGTAGATGTGTTTGCCTTTGTAAACTGACCACGAATAATCCATCTTTTATTATTTTCTTTATCTTGAATAAACTCACCAGTAAATCCATTTAAAGATGGTTTTACCTCTCCTGGATTCTTACCACCTAAAACTTTAACACAAGCATCAATTAAATCCTTTACGTCTCTGTTTAATATATTAGAAGCAAATCCAACCGCAATTCCAGAAGAGCCATTTAATAAAACAGTAGGTATAATAGGTAAGAAAAATCTAGGTTCAATTTTTTCACCTTCTTCTTCTTTATATGTAAGTAGTTCAAAGTCTTTGTATATTAATCTAAAGTTTTCAGATAATTTAGTACCAATATATCTTGGTGCTCCAGCCTGTGGAGACCTAAGAGAACCAAACTGACCATCTTCTTCTAAAAGCGGTGCATTGTTTTTAAATTTTTGAGCTATTGTTATAATAGCATTTTCAAGTGATGCGTTACCATGGTGGTAAAAAGCATCAGACGCTACTTTACCGGCTAACTGGAAAACTTTAAGTGCTTTTTCATTGCCTGTCTTCCAAATATCATTTGAAACGTGTATAATTTTTCTTTGAGTTGGTTTGAATCCATCAATTACAGACGGAATAGCACGGCCCTCAATAGAGTACATTGCAAACTCCTTATATTCATTAGATAGGAAATCAGATATTGTTTTTTCTGTCATCATATTTTTATATATACTAAAAAGTTTACTTTGTTTTTTAAAATGAAAAAGTTGAAGAGATATAATGACTTTATTATACTAGAGAAGTTTGATACTAATTTAAGAAAAACTCTTTCTGAAATGGGAGTCACTGATCCAGAAGAATTAAATAAACAAGTTCACTTGGCTAAAACAGGTTTCTTAGCTAACTACTTACAAGAGAATGGTGAAAGATTTACATTTGGTATATTAAAATCTATTTTCAAAGATGCTATCAGAGCTAAGAAAGTAACTGATATTAGAAAAGGTGTTTTTAACATACTACCTTCTCTAATTCCAACAATACTAGCACCATTTTTTCCAATTGTAGCTATAGTTGGTTCTATATTTGGTGCTTCTAGAATATTTCATAAAGTATTCAATCCAATTTTTGACTATCTAAATCCAAGTTCTAAATACTCTAACTTTTTGAAGAAGATGATTGATTCTTATATGAAAATACCAGAAGGTGAAGTAAACCTTAAAGATAGATTTACAAGAGCATTTGTTGTATCTGATAGATTAGTAGATGCTGTCAAGCCAGAAGTACTTGATGCGTTTTCAACATACCTAAGTGAGAAAATGGAAGTTATTGATGATAATCAAGAGGTACCTGATCACTTTATAGAAAATGAACTTAAAATGTATTTAAATAATAACTTTGATGTAACACCACCAATACCTTTAAGAGATTAAATAAAAAAATAAATTAACCACTATGAAAAATATCACATCTGTAAGAGCCGTTTACTTTTTAATGTCATTAGTCCTTTTAACTGGATTTACATTAGATAATTGGTCTATTATTTTATTTGTAATTACTATGTTACAAGTAGGAGTTTGGACTAAATTTTGTCCATCAAAATGGATTTTTGAAAAACTTGGTTTCAAGAAGTCAGATCTATAATTATTTAAACAAACCGAAAACTTTGCTATATATACTTAAAATTCTTAGCAAGTAAAAATGTCGGTAGATAAGAAATTCAAAAAGTTAGATGATATAGACCATGTTATTTTAAGACCTGGTATGTATATTGGTTCAATAAAACCACATAAATCAAATAAGTGGTTAATTGATGGTGATAAGGTAGTAAATAAGGAGGTAACTTATAATCCAGGCTTTCTAAAAATATTTGATGAGATTGTTACTAACTCCGTAGATGAGAGTAAAAGAAAAGACTCTAAACTTAATACAATTAAAGTAGATGTTGATAGAGGCAATAATTATATCACTATCTGGGATAATGGTGGAATTCCTGTTGTTAAACACACACAACATAAAGAGTGGATTCCTGAAATGATTTTCTCTAATCTTAAAGCAGGTTCTAACTTTGATGATTCTGAAGCTCGTTCTTGGGCAGGTACAAATGGTGTAGGTTCTACACTTACAAATATTTACTCTAAACAATTTACAGTAACTACTTGTGATGGTGTTAATCACTATACTCAAACATTCTCAGACAATATGAGAAAAAGAACACCGGCTAAAGTTAAAAAAAGTAGTAAAGGATTTACTGAGATTAGTTATTTAGTTGATTTTGAAAAGTTCGCACTTACTGGAATTGATGATGACCACTTCTCAATGATTGAAAAGAGAGTTTATGATTTAGCGGCTTGTAACACTAACTTAAAGATTTACTTCAATGGCAAGCTAATTAACTTTAAATCGTTTGAGGATTATATCAAATTTTATGTTACTGATTATTTCTATGAATCAAAAAAGGATAAAACTTGGTCTATTGGTATAGCTTTGTCTGAAAATGGATTTCAACAAGTTAGTTTTGCTAACTCTACTGATACATATGATGGTGGAACACATGTTGACTATGTAATGAATCAAATTATATCTCAACTAAGAGAGTTCTTTGCAAAGAAGCATAAAGTAGATGTAAAGCCGTCTGAACTTAAGAATCATATGTTTTTATTTTTAGACTCTACTATAATTAATCCATCATTCTCTTCACAGACAAAGGAAAAGTTAATAACTGAAGTAAAAGACTTTGGTTCTACATTTGAGGTTTCTAATAAGTTGGTTCAATCTATATTAAAGTCAGAAATTGTTAATTCTATATTAGACTGGATACAACAAAAGAAAAGTGCTGAGGAGTCTAAATTACAAAGAGATTTAAATAAAAAGCTTACTAAGATTAAAGTTGAAAAACTAATTGACGCAAAAGGTAAAGATAGATGGAAATATTCTATAGGATTATTTGAAGGTGACTCAGCTATATCAGCATTTAGAAAATATAGAGATCCTCAAGTAATGGGTGCTTTTGCTCTTAAGGGTAAGTTTGTAAATGTTTCTGAGATGACTAATCAAAAGTTGGTACAGAATGACGAAGTTGTTAATCTAATGGCGGCTATTGGTCTTAAATTAGGTCAAAGAATTGAAATTAAAGATTTAAGATATGGTCGTATTCTTTTCTATGTAGATGCAGATGTTGATGGTAATTCTATTGCCGGTCTTTTATTAAACTTCTTTTATAAATACTGGCCTGATATGTTTGAGAGAAGAATGATATTCAAAGTTGAGACTCCAATAGTTGTTGCTGTTCCTAAGTCAAAGACAAAGAAAAAAGTCTTATTTTATAATCAGACAGAATATAATGATTGGGCCGCTAAGAATGATTTGAAGAACTACGAGATTAAATATAAGAAAGGTTTAGCAGCTCTTGTTGATGACGAGTATCAAGATATTATAAATAACCCAAAAATGACATTAATTACTAAAGATGATATGTCATCAAATTCCTTAGATATTTGGTTTGGTAAAAACTCAGATTTAAGAAAAACCGAATTATTAAAATGAAAAGAATAGCACTAATAAGCTCTTATTGTGACAATGATGAAAAAATAGAGGTATTATCTAATAACATCGACACAATCAAAAGCTTAGGTATTGATGTAATGCTTAATAGTCCAATACCTCTTCCAATACAAATTATCAAAAAATGTGACTATTTTTTCCTAACAAAAGATAACCCGGTATTAAACTGGCCCATTAAATCAAGTATAAGTTGGTATGCATTTCCAACATATGGTAAAGATATTAAATTATGTAGATCACTACCAGACTTTGGTTGGGCTAATATTTATCAGGTAAAAAAACTTAGCCAGATATCATTAACTCTTGACTATGATTACTTTTATCACATAATCTACGATTTAGATATAAATGATGATGTTAAAAATGATATGTTGTCTGATAAAAAATGTAATTTTTTTCACTTTCATGAATGGAACGTAAGTCTTCATTTTATGATATTTGACAGAGAGAATCTATCTAAGTTTTCATCAGCTATATCATATGAACAATATATTACAGATGGTAATATAGCAGAACCATGGTTAGACAACTTCATAAGAACATGTGGCATCGATTATAAAGTTGAAGATAGATATATTGATGAAAAAATACATTACTACACAGGAAAAAACTTATTCAATTACTCTAAAATACCAAATGTTCATTATTTTATAACTAAAGATATAGATTCTAAATGTAGAATTTATTTCTATCATATAGGAGAACCAATAGTTATTTCTGTTACTATAGATGAGGTGACTTCAGAGTATAACATATCTAATTTAGACTTTATAGATATAGACAGAAGTAGTCAGGTTATATTACAATATAATGGAGTTTCTTACGATATTAGTGATGATATATTATCGGTTGTTTTTAATACTTTTGAATTGTTGTAAAAAATTAATTATATTTGCCAAATGGTGCGAGACCGAGCTTGGCGCAGACATATAGAAGAAAAAAAAGTAATCCAGAGACTTAGAAGAAAGTGTCAGGTGGATAACTGGTGGCGTGGGTTTAAAGACGTTAATGGTGTTCGTAAATATAAAATAACTATTTCTGACTACTTGGGAACACAGGAGTATTTTAGATCTAAAACAATAGCAACTCATTCCTGGGACACAAAATATAAATGCAAATACTCACCAAATAAATTTTGTGGTTATAGTAGAGACGCTAAAGTAAAAAAAGGTTCAACTGGACTTAGAGAAAAAGATAAAACATATTTTTTCAAAATACTAAAAGAATATGGAATTAAATAAACTTATACCAAATAATAATTCAAAATGGATTGTTAAAGGAAATTTTCTTATGTTTAAGAAACTTGAGTTTATTCCAGTTTGTTATATTGAAGATGATATTGTTTATGTCTTTTTAGATGCTAGACTGACAAAACAGACTATTGCTATTACAAAGCACCTTATGTCTTTTAAAGTTGAATTCTATTTTACTACACCAGAAGCATCTAATCCAAAAGGTGTGTCAGAAATAAACTATAAAGTAATAAAACACTACTTGATGTCATATGCTAAAAAAGAATTCTTTTTTGGATTTAGACAAATCAATTTTGATTTAATTCAAAATATGGTAAAATGGACTGACAAAGAAAATTGTTTTGATTTAGTTAAAAATATTTACTTAGAGGTCTTAAAGAAAGTAAACAATGAAACTTGGGATTATTATTCCAATAGAAAGTTCTACGACTATCAAAGTGAGATAAGAGAAGAGTTTCAAAGTCTATATCGTCATATTCAAATTAGTAAGATTATTTAAACTTATTATATGATGCTTATATAATTTCTATGGGATATATAAATACAGGTGGACAACAAGTTCACACAAGCTCATTAAGTAATTCAATTTTTGGCACACCATCAGTTTCTTCTGGTTCATTATCAATCGGAACAAGTTCTTCTGCTATATTAACAATATCTGGTACAAATTCATTAATAACATCTTCAACTGCTGCTGGTCAATATCTTACCTGGGGTGGTAGTACAATAAACTACACAAATCAAAAGACTAAATATCATGTTTTAGGTGAAGATATCGAAGTCGATGGTTATAGTGATCCAAGTCTAGCAGTTGTTATTTCAACTTTAAATATTTTAGGAAAGCCTTTCTATGACGAGGTTAAGAAAAATGGAATTGTTTTTCCTGAAGAAATTGAAAAATACCTAAGATATAAACTTAAAGTAATTGATAGAGATAGAAAAATAAATGATCTACTAAATAAATAACAAACTTAATTAGGGTTTTATAGTATAAATTAAAAAATAATAAAATCCCAATGGTATGTGATTTAATAATAGACGGGAATTATATTTTAAGTAAAAACACGTTTACTTTACATAAAAATAATTTACTTTTCGGTGCTCTACACAAATCGTTAGAGAACACTGTTAACAACTACAGAAAATGGTATCCATTTGCGAATGTATATCTTGTATCTGATTCTAAAGAAAAATCTTGGAGGAAAAAATTAACCACTAATTACAAAGCCACTCGAAAAAAAGATTCAGATATTGACTGGAACTTTGTTTACACAGCTTATGGTGAATTCAAAGAATCAATGAGAGGTTTAGTAAAAATCTTAGAAGCACCTCATGTTGAAGGTGATGACTGGATTTCTTTCTTAGTAACTAAAGCTAATAAAGAAGGTAGGTCAACAATTATAGTATCAAACGACTATGATATCAAACAAATAGTCAGTTATGGCTTAGAACCATTGTACATAAACATTATGACTAATGAAATGTATAATAAAGAAAAGTTATTCTTACCAAGAAACTATCAAGTTTTCTTGAATAAAGTTTCAAAGTTACCAAATAATGATATTTTCAATCTAAATGATAACAATGACTTTTTATTACTGATGAATAGATTTTTGAACAAATATGATATCAATGAGATAGATCCTATTGAGTCTCTAATTATAAAGATTATTTCTGGTGACACCTCTGATAATATTGGTTCTGTTTGGTCTCAAATTAAGAATGGTAAGAAAAGAGGAATTGGTGAAAAAGGAGCCAAGACCATCTATGACAACTATTTACAAGAGTTTGGTGAAGTAAATCTACAAGATCCAGACTTGTATGAAAATATAGCTGATTTAATATGTGAAAAGAAAAAAGTAAGTAAAACACAGATTGAATCAATTGTAGAAAACATCAAAGGCAATATGAGACTAATCGATTTAAGATTACATAATTTCCCACAAGAAATTGTCGAGAAGATGGAAAATAAATTCAAAATTGATGGCTGAGATAATAGATATAGCTAACGCTATCTTTACTAATAAACAAGACTGGTCTAAGATAACTGATGAAGATAAAGAAAAATACTTCTTTATCTTCAATCGTTATTTTTCTAAAAAATATACACAACAGGCTCAACTTTTGAATCTTAAAAATATAGATAAAGTATCGGCTTTTAATACTTGGTATTACTTTATGCTAAGTAAACCATATCCTAAATGGTTTTGGTCTAAAGGTGATAAAGCTGATAAGTCAGAAATTAGTGAGAAAGATTATAAAATTCTTTTACAAAGACTAAAAATAAAAGATATTGATTTAGATTATCTGATTGAACATCATATTGACTTTATAAAAGAAGAACTCAAATATTACAAACAAATAGAAAAAGGAAATTAAATTAAAAATGTCAAATAATACAATGGAAAAAGAAACAACAATGAAGTGGTACATCGTTAGAGCTCAATCTAATCGTGAACGTTCTGTATCTGAAAAGTTAAGAAAAGAAGCTGAGAAAGGTGACTTAATGGGCGTGGTTGGTAGAGTTTTAGTACCTACTGAGAAAAACTTTCACTTAAAAAATGGTAAGAAAATCAGCAGAGAAAAAGTTATGTATCCTGGTTACATTTTTGTTGAAACTAAATCAATTGGAGAATTAGCACACTTTGTCAAAGGTTGTGATGGTGCTACCGGTCTTCTCTCAGATAGGTCTAAATTACCACAAGTTCTATCTCTTAAAGAAGTAGAAAGAATGATTGGTATTCAAGAGCAAGTAGCAGTTGAACAAGAGATAACAAACCGATTTATCATTGGAGAAGAAGTTAAAATCTTAGACGGACCTTTTAACTCATTCAGTGGTTCAATTGAACATATTGATGGCGATAAAGTTAAGATAGCTGTTTTAATCTTTGGTAGAAAAACTTTAGTAGAATTGAATATTCAACAGATAGATAAAATAAGTTAATAAATGAGTAGAGTTACATCATATGGTGTAGATAAAGATCGAAAAATTTATGGCAATTGTCAAGTCCTGTCTCCTGACGGGATTTTGATGTTTAGATGTGATGAGAAAAAAGCTAACTGGTATCTAAATAGAAACTTAGGAGAAATAATTAATAATTCTCCTTTAACAGTAAAACTTAACTTTGAGCCAAGAGGATTAGGTAATCACAATAAATCATTTGGTTTATCTGAAATGGGTAACCGTTGCGTTACTTGTGGTAATGAGGAGTATCTTACAAGACATCACGTTGTTCCTTATTGTTATCGTAGATACTTTCCTATGAATCTTAAATCTCATAACTTTCACGATGTTTTATCTCTTTGCTCAGAATGTCACGAAAAGTATGAAAGAAAAGCAGATGAACTTAAAAGCCAAATTGCTACTAAATATGAATCACCTATAAATGGTCAAGTAGAAAGTAAAACAGATATTATAAAGTATACTAAGATTGCCTCTACTCTTTTAGGAGACACATCTGTAATACCAAGAAAAAGATTAGAACTTCTTAGAAAAGACATCAAGTCATTTTTTAATATAAAAAGATTAACTAGAAGTAGACTTGAAAAAATATCTCAAATTAAAACAACAATTATTAGAAAAACACATGGTGAAATAGTTGTTGACAAGATAGATAGTATACAAGAGTTTATAGAAATGTGGAGAGAGCATTTTATAAAAAATAATGATTGTAAGTATCTACCTGAAAACTGGAATGTTAAAAATAAAATATGCACAACAAAGATTTAGTTGATAAATTACTTAAAGCCTCCGAGTTGATTCACAAGTCAACTATTAAAGGTAGTGCTGATTATTTAATAACATCACCAAATGTTTCACAAATGATACAAGATGTTTATATCGAACAACGATCTAATTATAGAAAAGAAAAAATTAGAAAAATATTCAATGACTAAGCAAGAGAGATACGATAGAACTTACTTAAATATGGCTAAAGAATGGGCCAAGCTTTCTCATTGCAGTAGAAAGCAAGTCGGTGCTTTAATAGTTAAGAATGGTATGATTATATCTGATGGCTACAATGGCACACCGACTGGCTTTGATAACTCGTGTGAGACAGAAGAAAATGAAACACATTGGTATGTTATACATGGTGAAGCAAATGCGATATTAAAATGTGCAAGAAACGGACACTCTTGTGATGGAGCAACTTTGTATCAAACGCATTCACCTTGTAAAGATTGCTCTAAACTTATCTTACAATCTGGAATAAAAAGATTGGTATATATTGAAGATTATAAAGACCTATCAGGTTTAGAATTCTTAAAAGAGGCAAAAATAGAGATTGTAAAATATGGACAAGGAACTTAAATTATTGAATGACAATTACAAGCTTGATCAACTTTATCAAAATAATCTTTTTAGTCTAAAGTCTATTTGTCAATTGTTAAATGTTTGGGATAGTTATACACCAGAACAACAATTTCAATTAGAAAACTTTACTGCAAGAGACACAAATATTAACAAACATTTTACATATAAAGGCAGTTATAATACTAACTATGTTTATGGTGAGATTCTTAGAGCTGGTACTGACACCATAATTGAAAAAATCAATAAGTACAAAAAAATATCAGATAAAGATGTATTTGTTGATATAGGAAGTGGTGCTGGTAAACTTGTAATGCATACTGCAATAAAGTCGGATATTAAAACCTTAGTTGGTCTTGAAATTGTACCACAAAGACAAAGATATTCTAAACACATATTAGATAAAATAAAAATTGATGATAAGTCAATCTTTTTCTTAGAAAAAGATGCTAGAGATTTTGATTTATCAGTTGCTACAATAATTTTTATGAATGATGTTTGTTTTGAAGATAGTTTGACAAAAGAAATTTATAGTAGAATTCCAAAAGGATGTCATTTTATAACTTCAAAATATATCAATGATTGTAAGATTCTAAAAGAAGAGTTTTTAGTTAGTGTGTCTTGGTCTAAAAAACATAAATTTTTATACTATATAAAATGATATTCAAAGAGTTCATATCAAATATTAATTCACCTTTTCAATTGTCAAATACTGATCCAAAAAACATATCAGTTTATCCAATTAGTATTGATAATTTAGAAGGTATTAAAATTCTAATTGATAATTGTATGCGAATGGGTAATGAGAACAATAATAATGTAACTGTCGCTACTCTTAGTCCAACAATTTGGTTAGGTGAATTTTTAGACAAGTATTGGCAAAATATATCTTACGTTACTACTCTACCAAAATTTGATATGTTCAAAATTGAAGATGGTAAAATAATAGGTAAAAGTTATTCTGTAATGTCAGTTGACTTTAATTCAGATAAAGAAATTGATGATTTTTTTATAAAAGGAAGATGGAAGAAGTTTGTACTTTTTTCTATTATTAAATATGCAAATCTTGAAACCCTATCTACAAGTTATAGAATTAGATTTGCTGATATAACAGAGAAGTATGAAGAAAGAGATAATAAATTACAAGAAATATTAAAATAATTATGGAATTAGTAACAACAAAAATTTGTATGGCATTAGACTTAGGAGTTCATGGAAATCTCTTTGGTGGTAATATGATGTCATTTTTAGATGAAGCGGCAGCAGCATATGCTTGTCAAATATGTGACTCTGCAAAAATGGTCACAAAGAAAATTGAAGAAGTAGTTTTTAAGAGTCCCGTTAAGGTAGGAAACTTAATTAAGATTTATGCTTCAGTTGATAATTTTGGTAACACATCAATAACTATCAAACTTGAGGCTAGAAAACATAATGTTCATACAGGAAAACAAGAACTGGTATGTTCAACAAAAATGGTATTTGTTAAACTTGACGAAGAGGGTTCTCCAATTCCTATTTCAGATAGAGTTAAAACAAGGTACCAAGAAAGATTTAAAAACTACGGAAGAGGTTTACTTCATCCAGAAGAACTTGAAAAAGAAATTAGAGAAAAAGAAATTGCAAGACAACAAAAAAACTAAAAAAGAGAGTCAATTGACTCTCTTTTTTTTATATACCAAGCATATCTAATGCTTCTTTTCTGGCTACATATTTCTTAAATGGTTCAGCAAAATCCGAATCCTTCATCAGTGAGTGATACAAACTAATTGTTTCAATACGGAATATCCAACCTGGGTTTTCAATCACTTCTATTGTTCTTGATGAATTATTAGAATTATATGTACTTTTAACTTTCGTAGTACATTTAATAACAATTGACTTGGCATTCTTTTTAACAAACTCAAAAACATCATTAGTTTGAAAGTTTGGAGAATAAGTCCTATCATCTTTTTTAGTACTGGTTTGAACACCACTCAAGTACATCCAATTTGTTACTTTATAACTTGTACCTAATTCAATATAATCTTTGAAGTATTCAATTAATCTGTTTTCGCGTTGAATTGCTAATTCAGAGTTTTCTCTACTTAGTTGAGCAACTTGTGCTTGTAGAGACTTCATCAAGTTATTGTTCTCGGTTATTTTATCTTGTATTTGTTGTATTCTCATAATTTAATAATTGGTCTATTCTTGAATTTCTTTCTTCTTGTAAAGAGTATTTTCTTAATTCTGACTCTAAGAACCAGTATCGTAGTTCACTACCTTTGCTATTCTTAAATGAGACATAATACTCTACTCTCCAACTTGATTCAATTGAAGGTATTACATATCTAGCATTAATATCTAACACTTTACCAATGTACCAAAATTCTGGCACCTCAGAGTAAATAGTTACTTTGACTTCATCACCTTGGTTATATTTAATAAAACCATATGATTTATCTTCTTCTTTCTTTTTGAATATAGATAGTATTTTCTTTATCATTTCAGAACTTGTTTTAACTTCCAATCTCTTTCTTTAGCATTATCTTCAAACTGAAGTTCTTCTTCAGCAAAAATAATAGGTATTAAATGTTGCTTTAGTTGATATCCACTTGGATATAAGTCCAATTCAACTCTATAAACATTTAGTTCGGTAGTTGATTTTTTACCAACAACTATATTACCAGTTCTATATTGAAGACCTTCATATGGTCTCGTCATAATTATAATACGATCACCCTTTGAGAACTTTAAATTGTTCTCTGTATTTGAATACTGCCAGGTCTTTTGCTTTAGCTTCAATTTCTGTATCAAAGTCAAGACCGAATGTTTTAATCTCTTCATAAATATAATCAGCATGTGCAGTTTGTTTTCCTGAATTATCTTCTAGTGTTTTTGGTGAACTCATATGAGTCATTGCTCTTGTATTCCAAGTTGATACCGCTAGTTTAAGAGCCTCTTCCATAGTTTGGTCTTGAGGTCCGTAGTTAAAGTGGTGTTGGTCAAATACAATTGGAATGCCAATCTTAGTATGAACCATATCATACAACATCTTTACAGAGTATTGATTAGGTGAATCATCATTCTCAAGAGTAAGTCTTTTCCTACAAGACTCAGAAAGAAGTGGAAATCTATCAACAAATCTTTGAGCCGATTCTTCTCTTGTTGGTTGTGTAGTATTAATGTGAATATTAATTGGATAGAATGTAGTTTGGTCTAAACCCATTAGATCCATCAACTCTGCGTGTTTGTTTAATTCCTTAATTGTTTTCTCAACAACTGATGGATTTTCACTGGCAAGCACATTAAAAGGACCAGGATGATATGATACTCTAATACCATTCGATTTAATTTTCTCACCAATTAATCGCATATAGGTTTGAATAGCCGGAAACTTTGGCATATCAGCAAATTCATATTCTGACATCCAAGGAAAAGAATCAGAGGATAACCGATATATGTAGATATGATTTTTTAAGTTCCATTCAAGAACTTTAAGAGTATCTTTTAGATTCTCTATTACTAATTCAGACACATAAGGTAAACCTTTAGCATCAAATGTTTTTCGAACCATACCTCTATTAACAGTGATATGTTCTTTTTTAGGCTTACCTATATTACATCCCATTGGAATGCAACAATATCCGATATTCTTCATCATTTTACAAATATAAGGAATTATTTTTAATATATACATTATGAGAATTATTAAGTTTACAGAGTTCATTAAAGAAGAATTAATAAATGACACACCTGAGTCATATGTTGAGCTTGCATTAAAACAATTAAAGAAAAAAATTGATAAAATGTTTGAGTTTCAAGAATATGAAGATGAAGAGTCAGAAGAAAATTCTGAAGAAAGAACAATTAAAAAAGCAAAATCTGAGAGTAAAGATAAATCTAAAATGTCATTAAGAGATATGGGTGTTAGATTAGAGAGTTCAGAAATATCTAAATACTCTAAATTATATGATAACTTAAATGTTAAATTTTCTGACCCAGATGCTTGGTATAATTTATACATAGCAATAGACTTAAAAGATGCTTTACCAAAAGATGCTACTAAAGATTACCAATACGAGGATATCGAGAAGTGTTATATTAAATTTAAGAAATATGACTTAGATACAAATGATGTAGTTGGTCAAATAACTAAAAATGTTGAGATTAAAAAAATCGATGAGGATTTTCTGATTGATTTAAAGATTGAAATTGACGATAAGTTTGGTGATGATGAAGAATTTGAAATTGAAACAAAATAATATTTATCAAATAGATTTATAAAACCCTATATTCAATATAGGGTTTTTTATTTTAAGGAAGATTAAAATTTTTAATAAATATGATATGGCATATAACGTTGTAACAAACTCCTTAATAGTCTATGAGATTAAAAAGTGTAGATATTTTAAAACAAATTTAGGCTTAGCATCAACAGTTGATAAAAATGGTCAACGATTATTTAACGATGCTGATAGGTTTGCACATTATTATAACACACAATATAATACAACAATTTACGCACAGGGAAATGTAGGTGATATAAAATTTTACAATGATGTTTTTATCAAGGATCCAATTATGGCATTTTATGTTGGTCCAGAATATGAAGAATTCATTATTGATTTTGATTTTAAAATGATTTCTGAAAAAGGAATTGACTTTTTCTTAGGACACGTTCTCAAAAACATAGAAGAAGAACATGAGAAAAGAATTAAAGAAAATACTCAAAAGAAAGCAGAACCAAAACCGGCTGGTAACGCAGAACTAGTTACTTTTAATCCAGGTGCTGTTAGATATGAAGATTTAAAAGCTTATCTTGAGAAACAAAATGCACAAAGATATAGTAGCAATAATAATATATAACATATGAATCTAAGAAGAATACTAAATTTGAAGTCATCTGGTGAAGATGTAAAATATTTACAGATTAAATTAAAAGAACATGGTTTTTTTAATGAGAAAATTGACGGATATTTTGGTCAAAACACATTAGTTTCCGTTACAAATTTTCAAAGAGCCGCTGGTATAAAAGCAGATGGTGTTGTAGGCACATTAACATTAAATAAATTAAATAATTTTAATAAACCTGTTACTATAAATGATGGTATACCTCACCTTGTTTATTATGTAAATCCAAATGGATTAAAGATATATGACCATCTTATATCGGATGATGAGTACATAAAAGAAGAAACAAGTAAAGACACAATTTGGTTACATCATACAGCTGGCGGATCTAGACCAGATTGGAGTATCAATGGTTGGGAAAAAGACTATATGAAAGACAAATTAGGAAGACCAATATTAGATACTTCTGGTAACTTAAGACCTTTAAGAGTTGGTACTTCTTATATAGTTGGTAGAAAATCTTCTACAAGTGATGATAACATATGGGATGGTAAAATATTAAGAGCATTTGATGATAAATATTGGGCTTATCACCTTGGTATATCTAATAATTCAGAAGAATTAAACTCAAAGTCTATAGCAATTGAAATTTGTAATTATGGACCTCTTACTTTAGGTAAAGATGGTAGATTTTATAACTATATTAATAAACCACTAAAAGATAGTGAGGTTGTTAAGTTAGATAAACCATTTAGAGGTTATGAATATTTTGAGAGATATACAGAACAACAATTGGATAATACAAGAAAACTAATACATTATCTTATAAATAAATACGCAATTACAATTGAAGGTAAAATTTATAATGAAAAATGGTTTGACTATGATGAAAAATGGTTCACTACTGGAGGAATTAGAAGTCACAGCCAAGTAAGAAGAGATAAATTTGATATTTTCCCTCAGAAAGAAATGATACAGATGTTAAATAGTCTTTAATTTAAGAAAGATGATAATATCTTATGGACTTTAATTTGTTTATCTATGTCCAAATTCTCAAAATCACAATGTAAATCTGTTTCATCATCTTCAAATATGTGAAGCAAGACCACATCGTTTTCAGGTAACCATTCAATTGAATTGAACTTTACACCATCAATCTCAAAGTCAAAAACTAGTTCATTCAAACCTATTCCTAATAATCTAATTAAGTCTACAATTTTGTCCTTCATGTGATTTGATTTTTTATAAAGTATATATTAATCATTTTTATAAAATAAAATCATAATATTGGAATTTTTAAAATTAATATATATTGTAATAAAATTATTTTAAAAAATGGCAATTCTTAAATACGGAGATTATATTTCAGAAAACAAAGTTTACGAGATTTTACTTGAGTCTAAAGTTATATACTCAAAAAAATTCATCAATATATTAAGTAGAATGAAAAGTAATAAAATTGCTTCTCAGGTTTTAGATCTATACTCAAAAGATGTAGACGGAATTGCTCAAAACTATGTTGATATAACAGACCAGAAAGATGCTGTTAGTTTTACACCAGATAGAAAAGTTCAAGAGTTAACTAAAGATAAACCAGAAACATTTGTTGTAAAAGAGTCTGGAAGATATTTGACTAGCAGTGATAAAAATGATAGTATTTTTGCGGCACTTGGTTATGATAAACAACAATATGGTTGTTGGTCACCTGAAACAGGAACAATTGGTTTAATCTTATCAGAGGCAGTAAGTAGAGTCTCTGGAAAAATTTATGTAATGTTTCAAGAATATCAAGGTACTAAAATTGGTGTATTAAACAAAGAAGCTCTTGAGTCTGTAGATGCTGAGGATAAAAGAATTTGGACACTATCAAGAAATAATATTAAAATTGGTAGATTTGTAAGAGCTTTATTGACATCAGCTAAATTACCATTTAGTGATACCGAACTAGAGCAGTTTACAAATCAGTATAAAGCTACTTATGACTTCGCCGCAGATGCTCTTAAACAATTTGATATTGTTAAAGGTAGTAAGATTGCTTATTGGTATGACGAAGATTATTATGTATCTGGTGGTGGTTCTTTGAATAACTCTTGTATGGCTTCAGTAGATACTTCCTCTTACTTTGATATTTATACTGATAATCCTCAGGTTTCAATGGTTATATTATATGGTGACGAGGGTAGTGTAGTGGATGGTAAATACACTGATAAAAAAATTAAAGGCAGAGCTATTCTTTGGGATTGTAAAATAGACGGGTCGCCTGCTAAATTTATGGATAGAATTTATACAACATTTGATAATGATGCGGAACTATTTAAACAATACGCAGAAAAGAATGGTTGGTTTTATAAAAAGAGACAATCAATGGAACCAGGTGAAGAAATTACAAATGGTACTAGCTCAAGAAAATCTACAATTGAAGTAAAATTAGATGATGCTAATTTTGATTACTATCCTTATTGTGATACTATTTGTTATATAAACAGCGAAACTGGAACTGCTTGTAATGTTTATTGGGATGATTCTGATAGATTACTAAGAGACACCGGTGGGTCTTATGAAGAATCATATGATATGGAAGATTAATAAACAAAAAAACCCAGTCAAATGACTGGGTTTTTACTTTTCTTACAATTCTATTATTTAACTTCTTCGTAAGATGTATCTTCAACATCGCCATTACCAGTGTCGGTGTTAGAAGGTTGTGGTTCTGATTGAGTTTCTTGATACAATCTTGTTGAGATTGTTGACCAAGTGTTATTCAATTTTTCAGATGTAATGTCAATTGCTTGAACATCTTTATTAGCGTGAGCTTTCTTCAACTCATCTAAGTCTGTATTCAAAGCCGACTTATCATCTTCTGTTAACTTCTCAGCAAACTCTTTAATTTGCTTTTCTGTTTGGAAGATAAGATTATCTGCCATGTTAACTTTATCTACTTTTTCTTTTTCGATACGATCAGACTCAGCATTTGCCTCAGCTTCAGCTTTCATTCTTTCAATTTCTTCTTTAGATAATTGAGAACCACCTTCGATACGGATTTTATTTTCCTTACCAGATGCTTTATCTTTAGCAGATACAGAAAGAATACCATTAGCATCAATATCTAATGTTACTTCTACTTGAGGAATACCTCTTGGAGCTGGCATGATTCCATCAAGATGGAAACGTCCAAGTGATCGGTTGTCTTTAGCCATTGGTCTTTCACCTTGTAGAACGTGGATCTCTACAGATGGTTGATTATCAGCCGCAGTTGAGAATGTTTCTGACTTACGAGTTGGAATTGTGGTGTTAGCCTCAATCAACTTAGTCATTACACTACCCATTGTTTCAATACCCAATGAAAGTGGCGTTACATCAAGAAGAAGTACGTCAGTAATATTACCAGTTAAAACAGCACCTTGAATAGCAGCACCTAAGGCAACAACTTCATCAGGGTTAACTGATTTGTTTGGTTTTTTACCAACATACTTTTCAAGAGCTTCTTGAATAGCTGGAATTCTTGTAGAACCACCAACAAGAATTACCTCATCAATATCAGATGGTTTAAGATTAGCACTTTTCAAAGCAGACTTAGCACAAGCAATAGCTCTATCAACAAGACTTGAAGTCATTTGGTCGAACTTAGCTTTAGTAAGTTGTTTTACAAAGTGTAAAGGAACACCATCTTTTGCCGTGATGTAAGGAAGATTAATCTCAGATTGAGAAGTAGATGATAACTCAATCTTAGCTTTTTCAGCACCTTCCTTCAAACGTTGAAGAGCCATTGGGTCTTTTGATAAGTCCATTGAATGTTCGGACTTAAACTCTTCAACCATCCAATTGATAATAGCGTTATCAAAGTCGTCACCACCTAAGTGAGTATCACCATCGGTAGATTTTACTTCAAATACACCATCACCAATTTCTAAAACTGACACGTCATGAGTACCACCACCGCAGTCGAATACTAAGATTTTAGAATCTGTATTCTTCTTGTCTAAGCCATAAGCCAAGGCAGCAGCAGTAGGTTCATTAATGATACGCTCAACTTTCAAACCAGCGATTTCACCAGCCTCAATAGTTGCAGTTCTTTCAGCGTCACCAAAGTAAGCAGGAACCGTAATAACGGCTCTTTTTACTTCGTATCCTAAGTAATCCTCAGCGGTTTTCTTCATTTTCTGAAGAATCATAGCTGAAATTTCTTGAGGAGTATAAGTTCTATCATCAATTTGAACACCTGGAACATTGTTACCAGATTTAACAACTTGATAAGGAACTCTTGTTACTTCATCAGTACAAACTGAATAGTCTTTACCAATGAATCTTTTAATTGAGTAAATTGTGTTTTTTGGATTAGTAACCGCTTGTCTTTTAGCTGGGTCACCAATTTTTCTGTCTTTGTCGGTAAATCCGACTACTGAAGGAGTTGTTCTTCTACCTTCGGAGTTGGTGATTACTATTGGTTCACCACCTTCAACTACTGCAACACATGAGTTGGTAGTTCCTAAGTCAATTCCAATAATTACGTCTTTTGCCATATTTTTTTTGTTTTTTAATATTTGTTATATCAATTTATTTGCCAAAGTTTTTTATCTGACATTTTGTCATTTAACCTGACACATACTTTATATACTATATAATTTCAAAAGTTTAATATATAATATATGAAATTTTTAAAAGAATGGTCTGAATGGAATCCAGCAGTCAATCAAAAAGTATTGGACTTTATAGAAACTAATAAAACAAAGTTGTTACATCTATGGGATAATTCCTTAAGTGAAGAAGAAAATATTAAATTCTTGACTAATTATTTTACTGAATTTCCAGATGAGATGAATTCTTCAATAAATGCGGATAAAGTTAAAAGTGTAACACCAATATCGGGAATTAGAAATGCTGCACCAATCTTACAGAATATAGGTGGTGCTTTATCAAACTAAATTAACATAAGACTTTTCTTCCATAGACATTATACCAAAGTAAGAATTTCCACTTTCTACTGAATACTCTCTATCAATATCATCTCTTTTTCTTTCTAACTCTGCTTCAACTAAAGCTCTTAGTTCACTTGTTGCACCTGGATTTGGTTTTGAGAGTGTAATTTCTAAGTCGTTTGCTTCTCTGTATTCGCTATATGAGCTATCAACATCCCATTTAGCTACAATTGAACCTCTTGATGTGAAAAATCTTTCTATTTCAGATGCTCTAACATTCAAAGATCTTGAGTCATAACTTTTTATAAATTCATACTCATCTTTACCAGTTTCCTTTGGTATCATTTCTATTCTTAATTCAGTAGACAATGACATATTAAAAGTCCATTCTTCTAATCTTTCAGAGGCGGATATAACATCATCAATTTCTTCTACAATGGATTTAAGCTTATTAATTAAAGATTGTGCTTCTTGTAAATGTGTAACATTCAAACCTAAATTCCAAACAAGAGTCCATTTCTGTTTATCTCCAAATTTGTTAGAATAAACAGATGGTTCACCTAACTTATCAGTTATGTATATGAAGTTATCTAATATATCCTCTTTAGTTATACCAACAGATTCAAAAAATCTTCTTAAATGTCTCATACTACTATATATAAAAAAAGAGAGTTAAAAACTCTCTTTAATTATCATCCTCATCATTTTCAGGATCTTGAAAGAATAAGGTAGGATCTTTCTTTTGTAACCATTCTCTAGCAATAGCTAATCTTTTTGTTTGGTCTCTTAACCAAACTTTAGCCATTTCATATGGTTCACATCTTTGTAAAGCTAATTCATAATCTTCTATATTATCATAGATATCAAGTATCTCTTCTTTTGATAATTTTCTTAATTCAGTCGCTTTAACCATATTCATTACAAATCCAAAGTTAGGATTATCAACTCTATTTTTAATAGCATAATCTTTTTTAGTTATACCAGACTTGACAAATTGTTCGTAAGCCTTTTCAATTTCTGAAACTTTGTCAGAAATTGTTCTTTTCACAATAGAAATAATTTTATTAATTCTTTCATGTGCTTCTTTTTCATCTTCTGGTACTTGACCCAAGATATCATCAATCTTATCATCTAAGATATAACCAATAATTATATGTTCTCTATATAAGTCTTCCGTTAATAAACCATGCCTTTCACAATACCAAGGAGTTTTTAATTTAAAGAAGAAATCTCTACCATTTTCATCTTCACAAGTAACAATGGATCCTTCTTTATCTACTTGAGTTGCGGTTAATTCAACTAAATGGTCTAAGTCTCTTACATCATCTTCAAATGGAGCAACTCTTATAGAACCTACTTTATCTAAGTGATTTCTAATGTCAATATGTTTACCAGTTTTATTGTCTCTAAGACGAAGTAAAATTAACTCTTCACTTGGATATCTCAAAACAATACGATTATTTGGCGCAACATATTCAAATATTGGAACAATATCATTGTTCAAACACCAGTCTACTAATGATTTAACTTCTTTATTTGTTTTATAAACACGATTAATACCATCCGCCTGTTCATTGTCAAATCCCATTTTAGATTTACCGATGATTTTACCATTTGGTAGTTTAATAAAAGATGCAATAGAACCATCTTCTTTATTATTAATAAATTTGATTTTATAGTTCTTAACAACTGAGTATAAAGATTCAGGTACTTGATTTAAGTTAAAGAACTTTTCAAGTAAGACATATCTGTTAAATAAAGAGCCATCCTTATCAAAGACAAATGTTAAACCTCTCATTTCGTAACCCTTTAATTCAGGCTTCTCTGGAATAGGATTAGCAAAGTCTTTATATTGAGCAAGACGATAATTAAAAACAGATACTGGATATCCATTTACTTCCATCTTAGATTCATAGAATGGAGAGTCTGGTACAGAGCATAATTCTAATGCTTGTTCATATGTAGGTATAGTATTTTGTGAAATACTTTCTTTTATAAATTCAGTAAATTTGAACAATTTCATATTTTATATATTAAAAAACCAGATTATTTAATCTGGTTTGTATCTTCTAAGTATTTGTTTATTACTCTCTTTCTTAATTCTGTAGTTGAGAAAGAGTGTTTTCTTTCGTTGTAGTATATTTGTATATAATCTAAATCTTTACCAGTAAATTCTTTATCTTCATATTCTTTTCCTAAAACTCTTACGTTAATTGGATAAGATTTAAGTATGTCTAAAAGATCTTTTTCTGTTTCATACACGACTACTTCATCTACATACTTACATGCTTGTAATTGAACAAATCTTTCAAATACACTTTGAACAGGTTTGTTCTTTTCACTTCTATCAATTGTTGGATCTGTTTGTAAACCAACAATTAAATAATCACAAACTGACTTAGCTTCTTTAAGCATCATTATATGTCCAGCATGAAAAAGATCAAAACAAGAACAAGTAAAACCAACTTTCTTCATAATACTTTTATATATCTAATCTTAGAAGGTTTACAAACCTTTCACTTTTTTCTAAAACAGATCCATCCTCGTCAGAAACCATAATCTCTCCAGTTTCAAAAACTTCTAATAGCCAATATATTTCATTATCTTTTTCAAGTATAAAAAAGGCCGCCTCGTCTGTTTCATAAACAAACTCAATATTTAAATTCTCTTTTTCTTTGAAAAGAGTTGTCTGTGTAGTTTTAAATGAGTAATTAGTCTCCAATTAATTTATCTAAATTTGCGTTTCTATTAATAATTTTATCACCACCGATTAATCTTTTGATGTGATCGACAGAGAATTTATAAGATGTGCCATTTGAAATTGACTTAGCAATAACTGGATACTTCCTATTTTTTGTTTTTATATCAGTAATTTCATAGATACCATTTGTACCTGAGAACTGCATGCCTACTATGTTTTGAGTAAAACCAAGTCTTTTACAAATAGTCTTAAATACCGTATCAACTTTTTCATTCTTATCAAGAGTAGATACAGACATTCCAACAGAATACTTAGCAACATTATACGAGATTGTGCCAAATTCAATTTTGACGTTTTCCTCTTTTTCAATAAGTGCCAGTGCTTCCTTAATTTTACTTTGTATACTTTTAATTTTAGACTCAGTAATCATTTTGTAAGTTTTATAATACAAATTTAAGGATTAAATTTAATATATACAAATATGTCAAGAAATAGACCATTAACACCAAAAGAAAAAGAAGCCTGGGATCTTGCTAAAGAATTGCACAAAGACCAAGTTAGAAAGTTTATTAATAAACCATACTTTACGGCACACGTTCAAAAAGTTAATGGAATCACTAAGCAGTATACTACTGACGAAGACATTCTATGTGCATCACTTCTTCACGACACAATTGAAGATTGCTTTGACGATCCAGAGGTAGGCTACTATATTATTAAAGAAAAGTTTGGAAAAAAAGTTGCTGATATAGTTATGGAACTAACTTCTTCAAAAGAAGAAATAGAAAATGAGTTTGATAGTAAAGCAGATTATCTTATTGTTAAAATGATTCATATGTCAGATGATGCATTAGTTATTAAATTAGCAGACAGACTACAAAATATATCAGATGCTTTTACTGCTTCTGAAAGATTTAGAAATAAATATTTTCAAGAAACAATAAAAATCATGGATGAACTAGAAAAGAATAGAAGATTTAATCGAATTCAAGGTTTACTTGCTAATCAGATTAAAATGAAATTACAGAATATTAGTTCAATATTCAAAATAAAAAGATTTAGCGAATTTAATGAAGCACTTAAAAACGTATAAATTATTTGAGTCACAAAACTTTGATTGGTTCAGAGATTTATTTCAAGAACTAAAAGATGAAGGATTTCATATTAGTGTGAAAGAGTCCACTACTCAAAAAATGGATTTTTCTGAGTTAGACTTTTTTACTTCACATAATCTAAGAACCAAAGATGGTACAATAAAAACAATTGATGTTAAAGTTGAAAAAAGAATTATTGATGAGGCTGGTCAACTAAATCTTAAAGAGTTTAATATAGATGAAATAAAAGAAACTTTACTATTTGCAGAGTCTTATGCAAAAGGTGAGTTAGGTTTGGAGTTAGAGTATATCTACACAATGAGAGTACCAAGATATACTTATTATAAATCAGCTGATGTATTACCTGATAATCAAACAATTGATTCAGTAACATTTGCATTTAGAAAAATAGACTAATTAATGAAACACTTACAATCATATAATAATTTTAAAGTAAATGAGGAACTAAGTCCTTCTGAAATAAGGTCTATTAGATTTATACCTCAAGCTATTTTAGGATTCTTAGGTAAGAAACTATTAGGAATATATCCTATGTTGAATCTTAGATGGAGAGAAATGAAAAGAGCAACTACTGGTCTTAAACATAGTCCATTCAATACAGGTGACCAACAAGTTATGAAACATGAACTAACTAAAATAGATATTAGTGATTTGCCAGAAAACAAACTTAAATTATCGATGCTTCTAAGAGATTGGAATCTTTATTTAGCCAAAGATTATAAATCAACAGGAGGTGGAGAACATGGTAAGATTGGTAGAGATGTTATTTATATTTCTAAAGATGAAATTAAACAAGGTGATACTTATAGAGGTTATAGATTAAGTGATTCTGATATTTATCCAGAAGAAGATTTTATTATGTCTAAAAATTCTAAAGGAAAACCATATCCTTCTAAATTAAAAGACCCTGCTAATTTCCCGATGATTATAATGGTTGCAAAATATGACGAATTGGAAAAAGTTAAAGAAGTTCAACAATTGGTAGATGATATCTGCTTAGAACTTGAAGATGAATTACCTGTTGAGGTAAAACCCTATTTCAGTAAAGAGCAAGATCATTTAAGTTTAGATATTAGAATCGGTGAAGGTAGAAATCTCAATTATTCGAGTGATGTTGATTCTTTATTAAATGATGTTGCTTCAAGAATTAAAGATTATTTGAAAGAAGAGAAATATAACTTTAACTATGTTATAAAGTATAAAGTTAAAGGTCCTCTATTCTATAATGGAAATGCTGGTAGATTTGGAACTGAGATAATTGAAGCAGCTAAAGAATACTCAAGAAGACATGATGAGGATTCTCAGTTTGCGGTTTGGGATAGGTATTATAAAACACTTAATGTAGAAAAATTAGGTTATGATTGGCAAGCCAATGGTAAATTATTTTTAACCTCTTTGGATTTAGACACTCTATTATCTGATTTAGATAATTGTACTAAATCTTACTCACTTAATACCGACTTGGAGAGAAGACCTGAATTATCTGACCAAATAAAAGAAAGAAATAAGGTTACAGAGATTGAGCTTAAACATGTTTCAATAGTATTTAATAAAGTAAAATAAAAAAGACCCAAAAGGGTCTTTTTTCATACTAAGGCACTTATAGCCGCTTCGTACTGCTTATCGCTTAAAATCTTTACTTCTTTTCCTTTCCACTCTACTTTATTCAAGTATTTGTTTGTTTTAAGTTGTTTCTGTAATGATAGTACAAAGCTATTAGTTCCTTTGTAGGCTCTAATTTTTTTGTTTAGTTCAATTTTATTTTCGAGTTCCATAATAATATTTTTCACACTATGCTACAAATATAGTAAAAAAATATTTAAAAAGAAAAAAGTTAGTCAATCGACCAACTTTTCTTCTAATGTTATTCTCTCTGAAAATCCAGATAGTAGACTTATGTTTTTGCTACTTAAAAGGTCACTAACAACTCCTATTTTGTAATTAATGAATACTCCCTTTAATGGGTAGTAGATTTTTGCCATTATGTAACCTAATTCTGTTACATAGATTTCCCTTAGAGTGGCTTTTCCGTCAGGTGTTTCCACTTCTGAATTAACGATGTTTTTCAATTCATTTAGTTGTGATTTTTTTGTCCTTTACGATTGTAAAAGTGATTTTATATATTCATATTTTTTTTAATTTTTATCGTTTTTTGAAATAATTTTCAACTTTTTTTAAGATTTTTTCTAAAAAGTATTATTCTGTTGTCTAATCAAGTTAATATACATTTATAAAAAACTTTGTAAGCTATACAGACTATAATAAAAAAATAAACTAATTAAATGAACATTAAAATTTATCCAGAAGATATTGTTAGGATGTGTTTGTGGGACCATTATGTATACTACATTGTAGGCTCAGAAAAAGAAGCCGAAAAGATTCTTAAAGAAAACAAAGAAATGGAAGTTTCTGAAAGAGATGCCTTAGTAATGGGACTATTAAAGGTTATTGAGACTGATAATCTTATTCACAAGTTCAATACTTATATTATGGAGTTTTTAACAAATAAGTCCATAAAGGAGAAAGAATACCTTCTTGTTAGGAAAAAAACATTCGATGTAGCAATCGATAAATTTGTTGATAAATTTCCAGACTATTGGGAACCAAACAACAATTGGACAAAATCACTAAAAGAATTAGTTGATTATGTTGAAAATATTAAAATAGAAGTTGAAAAACTAGAAATTCACAAAGTTGTTGATAAAAATATGACTTATGAGTTTTATAATTCAAATAACGTAAGAAAACTATTAAAATTTAATTACTAAAATGGAAGAAAATAAAGAAATCTTAGAAAACGAACAAGTTGATAATACTCAACTAGAATTAACATTAGAAGAAAAGTTAACTCAGTCAGAAGACAAGTATGTTCGTCTTTATGCAGAGTTTGAAAACTACAAGAGAAGAGTTGTGAAGGATAAAGAAGAAATCAGATTCAACACAAAGGTTTCTATGGTTACGCCTATTCTTGATATGGATAATGATATATCCATAGCTATTAAGAATATAAAAGACGAGTCAGCAAAAGAAGGTGTTCAATTAATAGCAAATAAACTTGAAAACTTTTTGAAGTCACAAGGTATTGAGGCAATACAAACTGAAACTTACGATGAAGACTTACACGAAGTAATTAGCGTTGTTGAAACTGGTAGCTCTCAAATTTTAGATGTTATTAGCAAAGGTTATATGCTTAATGGCAAGCCATTCAGACATCCAAAAATTGTATTAAGTAAGTAATGTCTAATAACAAGAGTATAGTTGAATTATTAAAAGATTTAGAATATAAACAATTACTAATTAACTCACTTTCATCAGGTATTGGTGAAGAGTATCTACTTGCTTTTAATGAATTAATTATCTATGTTATTGAAAAAAAGTTTCACTTATTTCAAAAGAAAGAGTTTGAAAACTCTTTCTACTATAATGATGACTCTACATTAGATTTAGTATTACCTTCAGTAAGAAGAGTATTTGCTAAAGTTTTTATAGATCCACCACAACTATTTAGGGGAGATACAGAAAAATTAAGATATCAACTATTTGTTCTTAATTTCAATATTGATGATTTCATAGATTATCTAATTGAAATGATGAATAAGTGCAGAGAATCTTTGATACACTTTGAACATCTTGATAGAACATCAGAGACATTAACACTTATTGTAGATAATTATATAGCTGGAATTGTTAAGTTGGTCAGAAGCTCAGATGATATCGAAGGTGATATCAAAAAAATAAAAATAAAAATTAATAGAGAAAATACTATTAGTGAAGTTTTAGGCAATGACTGATTGGTATGTTGAAATATCTGACTATGCTCCTGAAAGTTTTAGAACGGATGAAAGTCTATCAAAGATAATAGACACAGCGTCACCTTGTATGGATTATTTTTGTAAAAGGCTTACTGAACTTAAAGAATGGAAGTTAGAAGATGCTAATAATATTTTCAAAGAAATAGTCGAGGAGATGCCAATAATGTCAGCGCATATATGGGATAACGAGTTTAGTATTAGGTATAATAAGTGGGTTTATATAAAGCTAACAGAAACACCTAAGCAAATATATAGAGACTCAAAGATAAAACAACTACTGGCATAAAAATTGATAAAATTAGAATATGAGTAAAGATTATTATAAAATACTTGGAGTAGACAAAGGAGCATCAGAAGATGATATTAAAAAGGCTTATCGTAAAATGGCTATGCAATATCATCCTGATAAGAATCCAGATAACCCTGAAGCAGAAGCTAAATTCAAAGAAGCAGCAGAAGCATATGACGTTTTATCAACACCTGACAAAAAGTCAAACTATGATAGGTTTGGCTCGGCTAATGGTGGAGGTAATCCATTTGGTGGTGGCTTTGGTGGTTTTAATATGGACGATATATTTTCAAATTTTGGAGATATATTTGGTAATTCATTCAATCAAAGATATGGTGGTCAAAGACCTCAGAGTAAAGGTTCTAATTTAAGAATTAAAGTTTCATTAACAATTGATGAAATCCTAAAAGGAACAAATAAGAAAATCAAATACAAAAGACAAGATAAGTGTAATACTTGTTCTGGTAAAGGTGGTACAGATGTTAGAAGTTGTATTCCTTGTAACGGAACTGGACAAAGAATGGTTGTTCAGAATACACCGTTTGGTCAAATAAGACAGGCATCTACTTGTCCAGATTGTGGTGGATCTGGTCAACAAGTTCATATCAAATGTAAAGATTGTAGAGGTGATGGAACTATAGTAAAAGAACAAACAATAGATGTTGATATCCCAGCGGGTGTTTCAACTGGAATGCAACTCAGCATGACTGGATATGGAAATTTTATTAGAAATGGTTTAGCAGGTGATTTACATATTGTTGTAGAGGAAATTAAAGATTACTCTTTTCAAAGAGAAGGCAATAACATCATCGTTGAAAAAACAATTTCTGTTATTGATGCAATCATTGGTGCTAACTTAAAAGTTAAAACACCTCACGGTGAAGTACCTATTACAATAGAACCAGGAACAGAACATGGTAAAGTTGTAAGAATTAGTGGAAGAGGAATACCAGATATTCAACTTGGTATGGGTGATTTGTTTATTAAGATTTCAGTTAAAATACCTAAGAAGATTGAACTCGATGAGCAACACGTTTTAGAAAAACTTAAAAGCTCTAAAAACTTTCAAGTATGATAGATAATGAAAAACAAAAGTGAACTTTTATCTGAATACTTTTGGCAAAACTTTGATAGACAGATATCATTTAGTGAGTATATGTCAGTCTATGGTAAGAAGTGGAGTAAAAAAGAAAGAAAAGAAAAAATTAAAAGACTATTCAAATGAATAGTCTTTTTTATGTTTAGGCTTTCTTGTGTAGTCTTTAAGAGATTTATGTGCTTTACGAACAGCGACCCAACCAGTTGAGTTGGCAAGGTCAATCTCGCGACCAGCCGCACGATTAGCCTTAAGAGAATCTTCTCTTGTAAACTTACCGATTTTTATGATACCTTTTATTTTCATAGCTGTAGTGATTATCTGTTTGTTTGTTATACAAATATAAGAATAATAAGTGAAATTGCCAAATTAATATATAAACAAAAGTAAATATTTTTTATGGCAGATACTAATGGTTTTGGTGATAGTTTTGTACCTTATCAAGGGGGTTACACGGTAGAAGAGCTAATTGATTTAGTTCAAAATGAATTGACTATATCTTGTGCTTTACCTAAAACTTTACCAGATGCTAACATCAGACAGATTATTGAAACAAGAGCTTTGCCTTGGTTTTATCGTAACTATCAATTTGCTGTTCAAAAGATTTATTATTTCATTGATAAAAGAGCATTCTTTACAGAAGAGTATACAAAGTACAATTATGTTACGGTTCCTTGTGAAATTCAAACCGTAGTTTATTTATATGAGGTAAGAGGTGATAGTTTATTTCAATTAGGTATTAATACACCAAATCTATCAGTAAACTTAGGTGTTACTAATCAACCTTACTTATCATCATATGTTACTACAATTGGTGAATTAGGTGTTTATAAAACCGTACTTGATTCGATGTCTGATATGTTGAATCAATTAAACAAATATACACTTAAGTATCAGTTTAATCAGTTAAATCACAGACTACATATTTTAACAAACGTAAAATATCACGTTATTATGGAAGCTTATGCTAATATTCCAGCCGAGAATCTATTCAAAGAAGATTTATTCTTTAAGTATGTAGTTGGATATGCTAAACAACAACTAGGTAACTTGGTCGGTCGTTATGACTTTACTTTACCAGGCGGTGTTAAAATTCAAGCAGCAGATCTTGTTACACAGGGTAAAGAAGAAGTAAAAGAAGTAGAAGAAGAAGTAAAAGGACAATCAACTTCAAGTTTCTTCTTTATGGTAAAGAAATAACTTAAGACAATTACAAAAGATATCAAACAAAAAACCCACTATTAAAGTGGGTTTTTTATTACTTGTTAAATCTATTAAAAGAATTCTGTGATATTAGCTCATATCGAACATCCCCAATAAAATCTTTAAGTGTTCTGCTATTAGTATATGACATCGCAGATTTCAAATAATCTGTGAAGTTCTCACACCAGCCAGAAAGTGTATATTCAACTTTATTATACTTAGTAATTCCTTCTCCGGTTTTAAGTTCAGGTCTATTCCAAGATTTTTGAACTTCTTTAGTTGACATACCACGATAATATTTATATACAGACATACCTGCCTCAAAAGCAACCTCTGCTCTTTCAATATCAACTTGATAGAATTGGTCTTGAGCATCTTTCATAAAAGTCTCACCACAACTTTCTAACGACTTATTAAAAACACCACCTAACATAACATAGTCAGCACCAAGTGCCAATGCTTTAATTATATCAGAGAAGTTTTTGAAACCACCATCTGCAATAATCTTAGTTGGATTTTCAAAATCTTTTTTATACTCAGCACACTCACTGATTAATGAAGCCATTGGATAGTGAATTGAGACATTGGCAGAGGTCGTACAAGCCGAACCTCCACCAATACCAACTCTTATATAATCGACACCAATCTTACAATACTCCCGGTATGTATCGGGATTGGCGATATTGCCTATCATTAACTCAATTTTATTTCCAAATTTTTCTTTTAATGTTTTAGATACTTCATATAGTCTTAACATATGCCCATTTGCAACATCAATTAGAACTCTCTTAGGAAAACTTTTATTATCATTTAGCATCAGTATAACATCATCTAAACTATACGAATAAAAGTAATCATCATTCTTTAACTTAGAATATTCAATATGTCTCGGTAAACAGATATTGATTTTATTATTAATAAATTGATCTATATTACTATAGTCAATAACTTTATCCATTGGTGCTGTGAAAAGAGGTAATTTACCTTCACTAGTAAATGGATTAATTTCCTTTCGAGACGCAATTGTGCTTAGTATTTCAGGAACTATTGAAACATCATTCCAGTCAAATTTCATAAATAAGGTTTATTTTTAATAGAAGATATATTTTTCTTCTTCTCGGATGCAATAGATTGAGATAGGATAAATTCTAAGTTCTCCTTGTGTTTCATCAATCATAAATCTCATAGTACCATCTATGATTTCTTCATTTGTGATTTTAGTAGTTACACCATTTAATCCTTTGAAGATTGTATAAGCAACATCATCGGTTGTTTCATCGACTACGATGAACTCTTCTTTACCCATAATCTTACCCATTTGACCTTTTTCAAAATATGCTTTTTGAATAAGATTTTTAAGAGCTTCAGAATTTGAAAACTCTACTTTGATTTCGTGTTTAATCATTTAAGTTATTTGTTTAGTTGGACATTAATTTACTTTTGTTTTATGATTCAGAGAGAATAAAGTTTAATATATACTTTATAAATTTAATCCGACTTAGGACCGGAATAGTTATAACCCCAACGGGTAACTATTGAGAACACCGAATTCGCTCCTCGGTGTTCTCGCTTTTAAACCAGTTCATTTAATAAAATATCTCTTAGTTCGGACCTATCACATTTGTCATTATATTGTATAAGGCAATCTATATGAGCCATTACCGTTCCATCTTTGAACTTAGAAGAGTATGATATTCTTTCCAATATAGCAGTAAACTTCCAAAGTTCTGATTCATTAGATGAGTAAGAGCCCCAGTTTACAGATTCATCTTTTTCTTTATGAATCTTAAAATTTAATGTTGGTCTATCTTCCTGTAATCTTATATCAGAAATTATTTCTTTATAAGAGTCTAGTGATATACGAACTTTAATCTTAGCATGTTCCATATTAGACCAATAACCACCTTTAAGATTATTCTTCCAAGTGCAGGAATATCCAGTTTCTTTATAGTAAAATTTCATTAAAATTGATGAATTTAGAAAGCAAATATATGAAATAAAATTCAAAATTTAATATATAACAAAAACAAATTCATTTATAATGATTAAAAATTGGAAGCAATTCAATGAGTCTTATTTTGATTTACAAGACCAGAAAGACTTAGAAGCTATACTTAATTATATTGCACAAAATATTTCATCAAAGGAAATACCAAGTCTTATTAAAGATTTAACTCCTCTCTTAACAACAGAATCTCTGAACGAAGGTTTCTTTAGTGATATTAAAGACAGACTTGTTAAATGGTTTGATGAAAAGATAATGAACTATATTGTAAATAAAAAGAAAAGATTCTATACAGAATTAATTGGAAAATTAGATCTTTTTGACTTAACAACTTTAGATGATATAAAGGAAAACTTTAGAGCATTTCAATTGAATTCAATTTACTTAGCTGGTGGAATGGACAAAGCAAAAGATGTTGGTGCAGGTTGGAGAGCAAGAGTAGAGTATGAGTTTGAGGTAAATAACCCAGGTGTGCCTTTTAATGAAATGGATGAAATAACTATACCTTATCATGGTGAAAATATCAGAGTAAAGCCAGCTTATGTTGTTGATGGTGACCATTTAGCAGAATTTGTTGAAGAAGGAAATAACTATACACTTAAATATTATGATAGACCAGCTATTCTTAATCCGGTAAGAAAAGAAATGGATAGAACTAAAAATCCTAATTTTGGTAAGGAAATGGGTAGATTCAAATCCGGTGAGTATGAAGACACTAAAGATCCTAGACAATTTGATGAGATATCTAAAATATTTTCAGCTACAATAGAACCAGAAGATGAATTGATAGTTAATAAATGTGATGCCGTTTTTGTTGGATTCAATGAAGCAACAAGTGGTGGTACATTTGGTGAACTACAACAAACATCATTCTTAAATAAGCCAATTTTTGCTTGGTATATTGATGGTTGGAAAATATCTGGTCACTCTCCTTGGAATCTTCCACACGTTTCTAAAATTATGAGAACAGAAGAAGATATGAAGTTATTTGTAAAAACAATGGTAAATTTTGAAAAGTAATATGAGAAAGATTAAAAACTATACACAATTTATAAAAGAGAACAATATGTTCCAGTATAATGATATGATTGATTATACTTTATTAGAAGAATCAGCAACAGATGCCGATATTATTGAACTTTGTAAAAAAGCTGATATGTTAGGTGTTAAATCAGTTTGTGTTCTTCCTAAACATGTTGCTTTAGCTTCAGAACAACTTAAGAACTCAAAAGTTTTAGTTTGTACCGTTGTTTCTTTTCCACACGGAACAGACACAACTATAACTAAGTTAAATGAGACTCAAAGAGTAATTAGTGATGGCGCTGATGAAGTTGATATGGTATTAAACTATCCATTATTACAAAAGCACTACGAGGATGGAAAAGAAGAGCTTTTATATGATATTAATACATTAGTTGAAGAGTGTCATAAAAACACAAATAAAGATGGTAATCAAATTATACTTAAAGTTATTGTTGAGTCTGGATTATTGTCTGAAGAAGATACTAAACTGGCTACTGAAATATGTATGGATGCAGGTGCTGACTTTATTAAAACATCAACTGGTAAAGTATCTGTAGGTGCTGAAATGAATAAGATTCAAATAATGTATGATAACATAAAAGCATCTGGTTCAAACATGAAAATTAAAGCATCTGGTGGTGTTAGAACTGCAGAACAAATAAATTCTATGCTAAATATGGTTGATAGATTTGGCATGGGCTATGCTGCTGTTGATAAATTAAATGGCATTGAATCTTCAACACCGAGCTTATATTAATTATATTAATTTTTTTACTAAACAAATTGTGCTAATTGTTATAAACATTGAACGACTTTTACTATATAAAATGAACGAATAAAATAAACTATAATATATGGAACACATACTACAAGAAAACAAAGACAGATTTGTAATGTTTCCCTTAAAATATCACGATATTTGGGAAATGTACAAAACAGCCGAGCACTCTTTCTGGACAGCAGAAGAAATTGACTTAGCACAAGATTTAACTGACTGGAATGAAAAGTTAAATGAAAACGAACAACACTTTATTAAGATGGTGCTAGCATTCTTTGCTGCTTCTGATGGTATCGTAAATGAGAACTTAGCTGAAAACTTCTTAAAAGAAGTTCAATATCCAGAAGCAAAGTCATTCTATGGGTTTCAAATTGCTATGGAAAATGTTCACTCTGAAACATATTCTCTTTTGATTGACACTTATATTAAAGACTCGGCTGAAAAAGATAGATTATTTCACGCAATTGATAATTTCCCATCAATTATGAAAAAAGCTGATTGGGCTTTGAAATGGATCAACTCTGAGTCATTTGCTGAAAGACTTATTGCTTTTGCAGCAGTTGAAGGTATCTTCTTCTCAGGTTCTTTCTGTTCTATCTTTTGGTTGAAAAAAAGAGGTTTAATGCCAGGTTTGTCATTCTCTAATGAGTTAATATCAAGAGATGAAGGCTTACATTGTCAGTTTGCTTGTTTGTTACACAATAGATATGTTAAAAATAAAGTTTCAGTTGAAAGAATACAAGAAATTATTTGTTCAGCAGTTGAAATTGAAAAAGAATTCATTACTGAATCACTTCCTGTTTCTTTAATTGGTATGAACTCAAAATTAATGGAACAATATATTCAATATGTTGCTGACTTCTGGATGAGTGCTTTAGGTTGTCCTAAGTTTTATAATGTTGAGAATCCTTTTGACTTTATGGATATGATTTCTCTTCAAGGTAAAACTAACTTCTTTGAGAAAAGAGTTGCTGAATACCAAAAAGTATCTGATAAAGCAATTGACTTTGATAACTTAGATGATGATTTTTAATCTAATCTTGAAAAAGACAAACCCACTTCAAAAGAGTGGGTTTTTTTATTTAATATATAAGTTATGAAAATTGTTAGAGCAAGACTAAAACCATTTGGTGGTGCTACAGAGTTTGTATCAGTGCCTGGTAGAATCAAAGGTTTAATTGAAAAGAATCAAGGTGATGTATTTCACTTTGTTATAGATGATAGTGGTGTTAAAACCGTAAAAGAGTTTGGAACAGAAAGCATTGAGCCAGAATTAGTTGGAAAAATAATAGTTATATGTGATAGTCCTTGGTCAGCTAAATTTAACGAGGATGGTTCTATTGACATTGTATCTGAAACAAATGAATCATTACCTCGTCAACAAAGTATTGACCAGTGGAATAAAGTTAGAAAAATTGCTAAAGGTATAGATATTGGAGATAGAATATCCGATATGAACAATCAAGGTGCCAATATTCAATATATTGAAAATCCAATTGACTCAGGTATCGAATCATATGAAGATTTTGAAAAGCATAATAAAAAATTTATACCATCTTGGAATCTTAAACATTTACTAAGTCCATTTGCAGGTGAGGGAAAAAAGAAAAGTAAATAATGAAATACTTAAAGAAATTTAACGAAGCATCATTTGATAGAGTTGAAGAGTTTATCAAATTAGCTGATAAAATTATCAACTATGATGAGAGTGAATTAGAAGAAGGTGACCAACCTTCTAATTCTGATATTCTCTCTGAATTAGGTGACTTATGTAATGAATTAACATTTACATCTGAAGAACTTCAACAAGTTATTAATAGTGGTCGTATATCTGATCCAAATAACTTCTTACAAATAATTTTAGATGAAATTTTAAGAGATGAAGAGAATATGGAGAATGAAGAAGCACCTACTTTGAATATAGAAGATATTGAAACAAAAATTCAAGATGCTGCTTATAGTCTTAAAGGTTTTGGAACTATGACTAAAAATGCCGCTTTTATAAACGGTGCTAATTGGGCTATTCACAATCTAACAGATGCTGAAATAAAACATATGAGAGAAAATTCAGACCCTGATGATCATAGTTTCTTTGGTTTATAAAAATAATTAATATTTATGAAATACTTAAAAACATTTGAAGCATATGGTAAAATAGATTCTGATATTCATGAGGATATCGCTAAAGATATGTTACCAAGAGTTAAACAATTTAGAGCCGAAAAAGGCTACTATACGGTCGAAGACTTAGAAAAGTATATGAAAGAAAGAGGAGCCGATGATATTATGGTAAGTTCAGTAATGAGTTACCTTGTAAGTATGTGTTTTGATTTTGATAACGAACCGGAAGAAGAACTTCCAGAAGGATGGGAAGATGAAATTAAATTAATTCATAAATAAATTGAGAGAGACTTTTAAGTCTCTTTTTTTTATATATACATTTATGAAACACCTTAGAAGATTTAATGAATCAATGGAAGAACAAATCTATAAACAGGTTCTTGATTCTATAAAAAATTGTTTTCAAGAATTTGAAGATAATGGTTGGCATTGGATATCAGATGTGTCTTATCCAGGTATATCTGTTTGGCAAAATCCAAACTTTAATTGTAGAATGATGAATAAAGAAGAATCTGATCCAAGAAACTGGACTCTAAATGAAAATCCTTACGAAAAAAACATTGATATAACTGGTGATATAAAATCGGATGGTTCTATTGATTGGAAATCAAATATAGACGAAACTGATAGTGAAGATGGTAAAGATTTCTTAGTTGCTGTAAAAAGACTACACGATGATACTGGACTTGATTTCAGTTTTTCATATAATAATAGAGGTGGTGAAAGAAGAATAATAATACAAGGTAGAATATGAAAAGATTAAGAAGGTTCAATGAGAGTGTATCTCAAATAGATTATGATTATGTTTATGGTTGTTTTGCCGAACTTATAGACGAAGGTAAAGCCGAGATAGAATTAATAGAATCGAAAGAGCCACACATAACTATTAGACTAAAAACTCAAAAAGCAGAGGGACGATTTTCTACAACTAAACTAAAACAAATTGAAAATCCAAATTCACCTATACATAATTACATCAACGCACATAATATTAACAATGAATTATTACAAGATTTTCAAGTTGGTTTAAATAGACTAGCAGAAGAATATCCTGATTATAAATTACAATTCAGAGATTATGGTGATGCGGTTGAGATGGAAATATTTAAAAACAAAGAAGAAGAACAATATCCATTCTAATGATAATTAAAAACTACATACAATTTATAAAAGAATCAATAAACGGTCATAAATATGGTTGTGTTATGATTGAAGTTCCAGTAAGTAACTGGGATGAAATAACATCATCTATTGATCCTGAAGACATATTTTACGGTGATGAAAATGATGATCCTAAAGGTATTCAAAAAAATCCACATCTTACTATATTATATGGTTTACACGATGATGTAACAGAAGACCAAGTTAAATCTGTATTTGAAGGATTCGCTGGTGATATTAATATAGAAGTTAATGGCGTTGGTATATTTGAGAGTGATAAATTTGACGTTGTTAAGTTTAATGTCAACCCAGATGGTGCTTTACAACATTTACATGATGAGTTATCTAAGTTTCCTAACTCAGATCAATTTCCTGATTACAAACCACATATTACACTGTGCTACACTAAAAAGGGAACAGGGAAAAAGTATGTTAAAGATGATTACAGATATACAGTTAGGAATGTGAATAAGATATGTTATTCTTTATCAAATGGTAAAAAGTTCTATTTTGAAATATAATCAGACTCTCTTATTCTAATAAATATACAATTAAGAAATTTCTCAATTTCCATTTGTCTTTTAATATCTTTTTCACTTAACTTACCATCAACATAATGATGATATTCTTCATCCCACTCATAAACAATATTATTTTCCATATCATAACCATCTACCCAATAACCAAGTTCTTTAATATGGTACTCGCCACCATTTAGAGCATGTTGTATGAATGTATTATTTTCATTCATTAAACTGTTAAAATAATCACAAGCCTTTTCATTATAAGGTGGATGAAAATTTTTATTAGTTTTTGACAATTTCTCAATCATCTTTAATCTAAATTTCTTTTTATTATCTTCAGTACACCTTCTACCTTTGTTATGTGTACCACACTTAGCTTTTTTACAGGAGATGCTTCTTTTAATATTGGATTCTATAGATTGTTTTTTTCCCTTTTTTGAGTCACCTTGTTTTTTTCTTGATTCGGGTGAATGAGCGCCTATCATATTAGCAACAATATCACCACTTTCATATTTATCTTTAAGAGTTTTTGATATTTTTGACTTTTTTATCTCAATGGAACAAGCTTTACAATTAGATTTCAATCTAATTGATTGTAGTAATGCTTTCTTATCTCTATAAGATATTTCTTTTCCGCAAATTGGACATTGTTTTGTTTCCATATTGTATATATTAACTTATAAACCTCACAACACTTACTATTTAAAATAAAAGTTAACTTTTTAATATATAGTTTATGAAAATATTAAAGTATTCTGAATTAATTAATGAAAACAAGATGTGGTATAAAACTATTCCACAAATATTAGAATGGTTAGAATCTAAATCTAAAATGCCTTGGTTATGGATAGATACAGAAACAACAGGCTTAGGTGGACCTAAACAACAACAGTTAACTCAAGTATCTGCTTTATCAACTGATTATAATTTTCAATCGAATACTTTTAATGAATTAGGATTGTTTGATGAGAAGATTAAATTAACAGATGAAACTAAATCTAAATTTGGAACACCTGAAGATAAAACTAAATGGGTGTTAGGATTTAATCACTATGGTACTGGTGGATATAAATATAAAAATGAACAAGAGATATTAGACAAGTTCTTTGATTGGATTGGCAATTATGAACCTTGTTTATTCATAGCACAGAATGCTGGCTTTGATATGGCTATGTTATCTGGTAGATTTGGTCATAAGATTAAGAATGAGGTATTTGATACTAAGATGTTAATACAATTATACTACTTACCACTTTTACAAACTTTAGCTGAAAAAGATTCTAAATATCAAGAGTTGGTAAACTTCATAGGTAAATCACAAAGAGATGGTGGTCTTATATCGTCATCAATGTCTAAAATAGGTCCGGCTTTAGGAATTAATATGTCCGGTTATCACGATGCGCTAACAGATTGTAGAATTACAATCCAAATGTATCAAAAGATTGTTGATTTTTTGAAACAACATCAAGAAGTTGATATAATGAAATATCAAGTTGAAAGAATAAAAGTTATCAAAGCAAGTAAATAAATGAAGCATTTAAAGAAAATAAATGAAAGTCTAAATACTACTTCTTTGACAAAAGACAAAGTAGTTGAAATACTTACTACAAAGTGTAAGAAATTTATTAATTGGGGTAAGGACTATACTGAAGAATGTTTAATCTATAGAAAAGATGAAGATCGTGGAGATTTTTTATTAGTCAATCCAAAACTATCATCAGAAGAAAGAATTGCTCCTTATGCTTTTAAAAACTATCACAATCTATTAATTTCTAATTTAGAATCTTGGAAAGAGTGGCCCAGAAGAAACAAGTCGTTGATTTGTGCTTCTTCATATAGAGCATTATCACATGGAGCTGGATTTGTTAAAGGTCCATCAGCAAATTATGTTATTATTCCTTTTGATAATACTATGATAGCTACTGGTGATAGAAGTGATTTCTGGAATTGCTTTGCAAATTTACCAAAAGATGAGGATTTTACTGAGGAAGACCTTGATAGACCTTCAATTGCTTATTATATGACATCACTTATTCATGAATTAGATAGAAATGTTAAACCATCATTAAATACAAATTGGAATGAACTAAAGTCATTTTTAGAAGGCTCACAAGCATCAGACTATATAATAAATAAATACTTTACAACCGATTATGAAGTTTTATGGGATGATAATCTAAACCTATTGGAAAACTTAAATATACTATTAAACCCAACAAGTAATAACTTCAAACTGACAGATATAACAGGAGTAATGAATCTTTATTCTCAACTTGATATAAATGAATCAGAAGCACTTGAGTCTTGGTTTGAAGATGAGTCAATAATGATAAGACTTGATAAACTAACAGAAATTTTAAAAGAACTTAACTTAGAATGAAATACCTAAAGAAGTATAAAATATTTGAATCTGATAATAACTTGAATAATATAGCAAGTCAGTTTATTTCTGATATGTCTAAAATTTATGATTTAAGATTTGGTCAACCTTTTGATAAAAATAAAGCAAATTGTGCTTGGTTTACTATTCAGTTTTTTAATTGGGCTAAGTCTAAAGGATTAGATGTTAAAGTTGTTTATTTTGATTCTGATATTGAAGCTCATATAGCACCTTTAGTAAATGGTAAAATATTTGATTTTGCTGTTAAACAATTTACTAAAGATCCTAATGATAATTATTTGATATTAAATCCTGAAGATTACCAAAAGTGGGGATATCAATCATTTGAGATATATGATGAGTTACCAGAATTAGAAACTATATTTCCAGCAGATAAAATAAACGAAGGATCTGAACACCTACTTCTTAAATCTGAAACAGGTGAACCCATGTATGGTATTCACGATTGGATAGAAGATCTTAAGTCTTGGGAGTGGAGTAGAAGACAACATATAGATGTTAATAGAGACTCACTGAAAAAATGGTCTGATAGGTTCATAGGAGAAGGTTGGTATGATAAAGTTAATCAACACGTTGAAAAGATATTTCAAGCTTTTAGTAAAGTAGACGAAGAAGAAATTCATCAAAGAATGTATGATGTTTATGACCATATTCCATCTGCTAAAGAAAAATGGACTATGTGTTGTGTTGCCTATGGAGATGTAGATAATTATGACAGACCACTTCGTAACAGATACAACGGTCTTGTAACCGTTATGAGAAAAGATGAAAGAGATAAGATGAGAATTATAGTTCATATCTTAAAAGAAATAGTTTTTCCAACACTTAGAATAGGATCTTACCCTGATATGATGTTAAGACAAAGTGATGAGAGTTATTATGTAACAGAACCTAAATGGCAATGTCAGAATTTCAATATTGATGATTATCAAGAAATGGGTATTAAGTCAGGTGCTGAGTTTGATGCAGATGACTACAAAGATAGAAAGACTAAAATTTTTCAACATGATATTGATAGAAAGAAAAAATACTCTATTGACAAGATTATTGAAATGTATGTACCATCTGTTGTTATTGAAATAGGAGGTAGAAGTGAATCGATAGCCACTGGTAAATTCAATCTTAAGTATATAGAGTCATTAATAGATGAGGCTTTAGAATCTGTCTTACCAACACTTAATTACAAAGAAGTTGTTTTTGACCATTCAAGATTCACAAGACATTTTGATGATGACAAAGACTTTCACGATTATACGATAAAAATATTACTTAACTTTTAATGAAACATATAAAGTCATACAAGTTATTTGAATCTATTAATAGTGATATTGATGAAATTATGCTTGAGTTACAAGATGAAGGATTTGTATTTGAACAGAGCTATTGGGTTAGAGGTGCCCGTGGTGGATATCTAAGAAGTGATGAACATGGAAATCAGTTTTATGGACCAATTGCTACTGATTCAAATGTATATTTAAGAGTTGAAATTAAAAATTCAAATAGAGAATTTACTTTATCTGAGGTTAAATCTACATTTGAAAGATTAAAAGACTATTTAGAAAATTTTAGTAGTGTTAAATACAAATCAAAGATTAAAGAACCAATAAAAGAAAAAAATGTAGTATTTATGCTTTTTGAAAGAATATGAAACACTTAAAGCCATATAATATATTTGAATCCATAAAAGGTGAATCATTTTTTCCAAATAAGTCTGATGTTGAGGAAGTATTTTTTGATGTTACCGATGAAGGTATAACAAACTTCAGTTTTCAGTCAGTTGGTTATATTTACTTTCCTTATTTGAGTTTTAGTGCAAACACACCTTCTGCAATTAGAAATCTAATGTATGCTGATATGGTAAATAATCCAGAAGATTGGCAGAATAAAAAAGACGAAGAGTTAATGGGTGATACTTGGAAAGATTTATTCTTAGATCTTTCTGATTCAAGAAATAACTACATGCTTGAAAAATGCTCTCAGTATTTAGAGTTAGATGATGTTCTTAAAAGTATGTCACTTTCTAAACTAAATAGACTTACAAATAAATCATTCTTAGAACTATTTGTAGAAAATATAGAAAATGGTAAAATAAAAGCATATCCGTTTATTTATTTAAGACTAGATCCATTTGAATCAAAATATTTAAATAATGTGGTTGAATGTTTAGAAAGATTATATGATATGACTGGTTACAGACCTGTAAGAGAAATGTGGACAGAAGACTATGTTGACGAGACTAATGGAGATATTGTAAACTTAATTGGTTGTAATTTGTATCTTTTGAAGCTTTCTGATATAGAATATAAGAATCTTACATCAGTGTTTTCTAATAATAGCATTGATAAAGAAGTTGTAAAGAAATTCTTATAACTCAACAAACTTCTAAACTTTTTTTAATCTTATAATATAAATAATAATCAGGTACCAAAAAGGTATTTGATATAACAAAAAATAAAAAGCAAATTATGGCAGAATTAGATGATTTATTTAATGGCGGTTTAGACAGCAAGATGGACTTCCTTAACGACCAAAAATCAAGCGCAAGCAACGATGGTATCTATCGTGTAGACCTTGCAAAATGTAAAGACAAAAAGAAAGGATGGAGATCCGTAGTAAGATTCCTTCCGAACTTAACCAAAGATGGTAAAGTTGGACAATCAGCAATTGAGAAGATTACTCACTATGTTGATATCAAAAATCCAAAAGAACTTTCTGGTTGGTTTGATAGTCCAAAGAACTTCAATGAGAAGTGTCCTTTGACTGACCTTTACTACACAATGCAGAATTCAAAAAATGCAATCTTGATTGAAAAATCAAAACAACTAAAATATTCTAAGAAATATTATTCTTATGTATTGGTTATTGAAGATGAACAACAACCTGAATTAGTTGGTAAGATTATGATTTTCCAATACGGAAAAACTATCAAAGATAAAATCCAAGCTGAAAAGAATGGAGAAATCTCTGGTGTTTCTTGTAACGTATTTGATTTGAAAGCTGGTAAAGATTTCGTACTTGTAGTAAAAGAAATCCAAACTGGTGATGAAACTTACCCTGATTATAAAATGAGTATGTTCAAGCCAGAGGCTACATCACTTCCTATTTACTTCAAAGAGAAAGGCGCTTTCAAAAACGCTCCTTTGAACGCAGATGGACAAATTGATGCTTCTGTTCAAGGTAAAATCAAAGATTTCTTAATGGATCGTGAACACGATTTAGAAGAATTCGCTGCTAAGCGTTTAAGTGAAGAACAACAATCTAAAATCACTGAAATTACAAATTTCTTGACTGGAAAGGCTTCTTCTTCATTCTCAAATGCTAAGCCAGAAGCAAAACCATCATCTGATGATTTTGATTTTGAAGATAACTTCTCAGGTAGTCCAGCTACTACAGCAAGTGCTACTGAAGATGAAGATGATTTCTTCAATGACCTTTAAGATTAATTAAGAATAAAGGGATTATCATTTGATAGTCCCTTATTCTTACTTTAAAAACAAAAATTTAAAAATGAGTATTAGTAATAAAACATTTAAGAATAACAGAACTGGTGAAACAATAAAAGTTATTGATTCGTTTGAGGATATTGCTATTCTTGAAAATAAAGGCAAGGAGAAAGTTTCAAATCTTATGAATCCAGATTTATACACTGAGCAAATTGATGTTTCTAGTTTTTTTAACACACAAGGTGCTTATAATGTTTTAGCTGAAAAAATTAAAAATATTCCAGCGGATAAGATTAAGGATGAGACAGGCGAAGAAGTTATAGTTAATATTGATGGTACTAGTTCTTTTAAGCCATCAATTAATGAGAGTGCTATCGTTCAAGTATCAGAAGAGGATGAAAGAGCTGAGTTAGCGAGAAAATATGGAGTAGATATGAATCCTCAAAATGAGATTACAAGACAAAATGAAGCTTTTGCTAAATTATTAGCTGAGGATGACGAAGTTGTTTCAAATCCAATAAAACCTCAACAAGTTATGAACGAGCCAGTAAGAACACAAGTTATTAGAGAAGTACCTCAACCAATAGTTGAAGATCCTATAATTACAATGTTTAAGAATGTTAAAAGAAATAAAGATTTTTCTATTTCATTGGAAATTAAGAATAAAATTCCTCGTCCTGATTTTATTGAGATGATGGAAGATTCTTACAACACAAGTATAATAGATTTTTTAGCATCTGAGTTTACAGATAACTTACTTAGAAATCCTCATATCATAGAAGATATGATTAAGCAAAAGATTAAAGAGTTAGTTTATGGTGTTGATAAGTCAGAAACACCTGTAAATCCACAAATAACAGATTCAGTTACTCAATTACATAATGAGAAACATGAGCCTCTTACTTGGGAAAAAGAACCAGTCTTATCAAAAGATCTTCCTAAGAAAACAACTACTAGAAAACCTAGAGCTAAAAAAGAATCTTCTAAATAATGGTTGATGAAAGATTTTTACAAAGAGCTATAATAATAAGAAGAACCTACTTCAAATTAATTAATAGTTTAGATTTATACAAGTCAAGAGCTCTAAAGGTTTCTGAAAGATTAGATGACACACTTAAAAAGTTAGATGATTTTCAAAAAGACTTAGAGAACTCTAATAGAAAAACTAGTTTAGGTGAAAAAGAAATATTTGAAAAACTTCTAAAAATAATCGATGAGGTTGATGAAGAAGGCAAAAGACTTGAAAAGTTAATTGAGCCTATCAATGTTGATATGGAGAAATTAGCCAAAGAAGAACAAGAGCTTTATAGACAAATAGTCGAATCACATCCAAATCTCTCTGAAGACCAAATAGTAAATTCTGTAAGAGATAGATTAATAAAAGAGGGCCTTTCTTAACAAGAAAGGTTTTCTTTTTTAATATATAAATCAAAAGATAATCTATCTAAATGGCAAAAATTTCCAAGTATGTAAAACTTAACAAAGACGTTTTACTTGAGTACATATATGATGATGGTAACTTAATTAGTGAATCATATGATATATTAGTTGATTCAAGAGACAGAAGACAAGCATATATAGCTGGTTCTTCATCTATTACAGGAAATACACTTGGTAATCAACTATTTAGAGTTGATACGGTAAGTCAAAAGTATGCTAAGGTAAATCCATCATATTACTCATTCTTACAAGTTAAAGAATATGCATCTGGTAATCCAACAAGACACGATACATTAAAAGTTCATGTTCCAATAAACTGGACATTTGGAGAACATCTTGGTTTCTATTTAAGAGTTTATGCTTTTGATATTTCAAATCAAAGAGTTTTTGATTTAGCAAATTTTTATTTTGATATGACTGATGTAAGTCAGCAATATCTGTTAGGCTTTACAAGTCCTCCTCTTTTATTTCAAGAAAAACTATGGGGTAAAAATATTACCATACAAGTTCCGGCTGTTAGTGATATTGCGAATCAAAAAAATGGCAACGTTCCAAAAGAAAATAGTATAAATGCTAATTTAACAAATGGTTCAGGATTAAACATAACATCACCAGTATTTATAGATTTTCATTTTATAGATAATATACAAACTGTAAATGGTATAACTAGTTATATACTATCATCTAAAATTACAACTACGGTACCTCAAACTCCAGAATTTGAAAAGTTAGGTCTTGTTGTTGCTCATTCACCAAATGGTGACTTCTTTGAAATTTATGGAACTTATAATGGTACTATAGCTGGCTTTAATCAGTTTATTGATGAATCATTTAATATAGGTCATAGATATTATGTTCAATATAATATAACAATGTATGAGCAAAATATTAGAGGTAAAACTACAACGGTTACACAATATGAGAACTTTAATGAAACGGTTGAGTACAGACCTATTATCAAATACTCGACAACTACAGCAATTGTAGATGTTGAGATGAGACTAATTGACGCAGTAGATGATTCTTATATTATTAGAAGAGCATCTTATGGTATGTTACAAGATGAGGTTTCTAAATATGCCTTGAATCTTACTAAGATAAATCTTGTTAATGCAAACAAGCCTAAAATCTATAATATTAAGTCAAATATCGATCCATCATTAGTTGGTGTATCAAATTCTATGGGTAGAATTCCAATTACTCAAAATAACAGAGCAAGAAGTGGTAGAGTTAGAGGTGGTAATAATGGAGGTGCTAATAATGGTCTAAATAACACACCAGTTGTTCAAATAGAAACGGTAAAGGTTCCTTTCCCAGTTTTAGTGGATAAGTTTAACATAGTTGGAAAATCAGACAATGCAGCATTTGATAATAAAGTATTCTATGGTATAGGAAAGATGATTATCTTACTTTATCCTTTTGATAATATTTTAACTTTTACGGTTGCTAATGGTGATGTAAATAAACCAGATTTTTTGAATATGACATCATATGGTGATATAAAACTTGTATTCAAAGATGATTCAAAAATATTCGAATTTCCACTTTATACAGAGTCTGGCGCTATTGACCTATCAATAGGACAACTAGCATTCAGAGTATCTCAGAATAAATTCGCAGACATTAAGAGACTATATGAATCTGGTGTTAATGTGTTTTATATAACAAGTGAGTTACAATCGGTTAGATCGGTTGTTTATTCTTCATTGTTTAAAGTTTATGATAATCTTGCAAATGTTGCTGGTATGAATCAAGAAGCCGCGGCACAAAATGCTACACCAACAATTATAAAAGATCCAAGTTTACCACAAGAAACCGCAGTCGTTACAAGAAGACCTATTTCTAAAGAATCAGCTCCTGTTGTAAAGCCTGGAGTTAATTTTGGAAGTGGTGCATTCTCAGATATAAGATTAAAAGAAAATATCAAAAAAGTTGGTAAAAGTAAATTAGGTATTAATATCTATGAGTGGAATTATATAAATGAGTCTGATAAATTTAGAGGAGTAATTGCACAAGAATTAGTCGGTACTAAATTTGAAAAGGCTTTATCACTTAAACAAGGATTCTACTTTGTAGATTATACCAATTTAGATGTTGAGTTTGAAAAAATTAACTAAAAATAAATGAGATTAAGTAGTCAAGGCAGTCAGTTTGTATTTAATTTACCAAGTGACTTCCTAAAGTCAGAAACAATAAATACTTATACTCCAATTTTAGAAAAAAATTGGGTTCAATATGAGAATGTTATTGATTATTTAAACTCTACAATTAAATCTGTTAACTTTCCAGGTCTTGGTTTTGATATGCCTAAACAGGTAAATATGAGAGGTAAAGAAAGACAATTCAAGCCTGCAAAAAACGTACAAGACATCACAACAACACATGAGCTAACAGTAACATTTAGATCTGTAGATTCTGACCTAAACTATTGGTTAATGTTTGATATTTTAAACAAGCACTACTTAGATGTTGATAACTCTTGGGTAAACCCTTTTACTATTACTTGTGTTGATATCCATAGAGATGCTATCTATGTAATTAGATTTTATGAAATAATTCTGAAATCTTTATCTGAAAATACATTTAACTATTCTCAACAAAAAGTAAATGCTAAAGAATTTAATATGGGTTTCCACTTCAACTTTTATGATATTGAATTCTTACTTAATAAGAGTAAGGTTATTGAACTTGGTTCGTTACCATCTATTATTCAACGCCTTTAAATATCTTACTAATAGAATTCTTTCTTCTTTTATTTCTATCTGGTTCTAAGCCAAGATTTCTTAAAATATCTTTGTCTATTTCTCTTGATATTTCATTAGATAACATAGAAGATAATTGATCAGCTATATCAATACCATAGTTGCTGCTTAATTTATCAGCTTCTGAGTTTGAGTATATTTCACCTCCTGCGCCTGATTTAGTTTGCCTCATATAATTCTTTAGGGTAATTCTCAACGTAATGATTTACATTTGATTTCCAAGCACATTTATATTTGTTTTCGGAATTCTGACACAACCACATCTCAGCCATTACTCTCCACTTAAAAAAATTATTGTCTGGTAGCCAATTAATTGGATTAGGTAGACTTTTTATATGTGATGATTTGCTCCACCAGAAATTACCACTATAGTGCAAAGGTGCTTTCCCATATCCCCATGTTTCTGGACTTTCATTAATATCATCTTTATTACCACCTAAATTTACACCAGTACAATCATAGTTATCTAATTCAAAAAATCTATCTTGCCATTTGATAACATTAAAATATGTTAAATAGTCAGTCCAATCTTTAATCATTTGATTGCCTGGTTTAGTAACACCTTTAGTGTGCAAGTATAAAACAATTAGTTCTTCTTTCTGACAATCATTCCATATTTTTTCTAGTGTTGGAAACTCACATTTAGAAATATCAGTATTTGCAGAAATTAATTTAATTTTAGGTATACTTAGATTAAGCGATATGTTCTTTATATCACCATTTATTATAAGATAAATTTGATTACATGCAGAATATAAACCACCTTTTAGTGTAGCATTTAGTATATCTGCTAACACATGATTTACATTACCAGCAACGGCTACATTAATATAAATGTTTATTTTTTTATTACTAAGTAACATTTTTTCTACTTTTTCATATCTGAGTCGATTAGGCATTCCCCAGACATCAAAGTCTAAATTCCATTGTCTGGTGTACCACATATGTATACCAATGTCTTCTGAGTTCTCAGTCAATCTTGGATTAGTAGATTTATAATTATCATCAAAATGTGGATATAAATATCCGAATTTACAACCAACTTTTTTCATAGACCATAAAAAGGCGTAATAAGGCTCTTGTTCACAATTAAAATTTCCATCGCCTTGTAGTCTATGTTCATAAACAAAATCATCTTTGAATGATTCTTCCATTTTTAGGTCGGCACTATTTGTCCAATGATAAAGACCATCAAATGATTTTAATTCATATTTAAGATTTTTTAAATCTGTATCAATTTTTTTGACATGTTCTACTTTACCATACATTAAAAATGTGTTTATAGCCACTGGATTAGCGCCTCTAAAATGATGATAACCATCTGAGCATCCAACTAAGTCTAATCCTTCGGATTCCATTTTATCAAATACTTTCATAAGTTCATCTTTTGATGTTATGAAAAAATCCTCATCTAAATGAACAAAATATTTCTGGTCACACTTTTTAACTTCATCTATCCAATAGAACCAAGAGTTCGGCCAGTTACCTCTACCATCAACTATAATATGTTGGCTATCTGGAAATAATTCTTTAACTATCTTTTTTTGATAATTTAACCATTTAGTGTGAAGTGTTGTAGTTACAAATACTATATCTTTTTCTAAAATCATTTCTATTTATTTTTTTATTAAAATAATCTGAGTTTCTTGTAAATGGCTTCTATCTATTGTTCTTGGTGTATTTAATGGCGCAACATAAGAAACCTCTCCATATTTACCTTTTTTAATTTCTTCTACTAAATCTAAAATAGCTGGATCAACAGTACAACTTTTATCGTGTCTCCACTGCCAAGGTGCAACGTCTTCAATAATATAGTAACCACCTTTTTTCACTTTACTAAGGAATATTTCTAATGTTTGTATATTACCTGAGATGCCATCTTTTCTATCTCGGTAAGCTAAGTCATGAATACCATCATCAATAATAATATCAAACTCAAAATCAAATTTATTTGACAAATCTTTTAGTGAATCTATACTTAACTGATCTACAAAAAAAGTTTCTATTCTATCTTCTGAAAATAAAACTCTCTTGTCTAAATCAGCACCATATATTTGAGCGTTAGCAAAATAATCACGAAATCCTCTTAAAGAAGAACCAGGTTTACCATCTGGTCCCATACTTGATGGAGTATCGGTATAATTTGTTCCTAAACCAAATTCTAACAATTTAGTAGTAGAGTTTTTAACTTCTTTAAATACATACTCATATAATTTAGTGTAGTTATTAGCACCTAAGTGTTCAGGTCCTTTATCACTACCGTATGTATCCATTAGCAAACAAAGCTCAGTAGGCTCATTGTAGTAGTATTTAGTGTCGTAAAATTTTTTTATAAATTCTTCCATTTTAATTATTTTTATTTTTTTCAAAGTCAACCATTTGCTTTATGGTTTCTTCTAAGTTAATAGTTATATTCCAATTTGGGTAGTGAGTTCTAAATTTTGTTAAATCAGAGATATACCAAATATGGTCACCAATTCTATTTTGGTCAGATATAGTATAGTTAGACCAATTAGTACCTGCAATCCTATTTATAGTATTGATTGCTTCTAAAATAGAAGTAGAGTTATTTCTACCACCACCAGCATTATAAACCTCTCCTTGTTTAGGATTTTGGTGAAATTCCCAAAACATATTTACTAAGTCCCAAGAGTGAATATTATCTCTTACTTGTTTTCCTTTATAACCAAAGATTGTATAAGGCTTATCATTTACAATACACTTAACTAAATAAGAAAGAAAACCATGTAACTCAGCACCTGCATGGTTAGGGCCGGTTAGACAACCACCTCTAAATATACCAACATTCATTCCAAAGTATTTACCATACTCTTGACACATAATATCCGCAGCAACTTTAGAAGCACCAAATACTGAGTGTTTAGTATTATCAATAGACATTTGCTCATTAATACTACCATCCATTCCTAAATACCAGAACTTTGTTAAATATTCATAAGTGTGTGAATTTAACTCCCATCTAGTATCAGTTTCAACTAAGTCTAAATAGTTTGGGGTATCACCATAAACTTTATTAGTAGAAGTAAAAATGAATGTTGCCTTAGGACAAT